>Ga0073929_1000883_pt1 | contig 33809 bp, 31 predicted proteins | sample DewCreD2012metaG_3_FD_76966 | JGI IMG/M metagenome (GOLD analysis project Ga0073929, IMG submission 76966) | Hot spring sediment bacterial and archeal communities from British Columbia, Canada, to study Microbial Dark Matter (Phase II) - Dewar... ... | reverse complement strand
TGGCGCTGGCCTGCGCCTTCATGGTCGCCACCAGCGGCCTGCGGTTTCTCGTTGAATCGGTGGCTGGCGTCCCTCCGTTCCGCTAGCCCGCTGCTGGCCGGTGATTCGTTGCGAGTGTCATGGGATGTGGGTTGCGGGTACGCGCGATGCCTCGGGACATACCACTCGGGAATGGCAGGCTCCTCATCAACTTCGACCACACGTACACGCTCCGCGACGTGTACTTCCCCCGTGTAGGGCAAGAGAATCACACGCAGGGACGGCTCAACCGGTTCGGCGTCTGGATGGACGGCCGCCTGGCCTGGCTCAACGACCCAGGGTGGGAGCGTGACCTGCGCTATGAGGCCAGCACGCTGGTCAGTGACGTGACGCTGCGCCAGCCCGAGCTGCGCGTCGAGCTCCGGATCAACGATGCGGTCGATCTCGAGCACGACATCTGGCTGCGCCGGGTGGCGGTGCGCGACCTCGACGGCCGGGCCCGGCGCGCCTGGCTGTTCAACCACTTCGACGGCTATCTCTGGGGCTATGCAGACGGTGAGACGGCGTACTACGAGCCGGAAGGCCGCGCCCTGGTGCACTACAAGGGGAAGCGGTACTTCTGGTTCTGCGGTTGGGCCGGAACCGACCCAGGCTTCCATGCCTATGCGACCGGCAACAAGGCTTTCCGCGGGCGCGAGGGAACTTGGCGCGATGCCGAGGACGGCGTGCTCAGCGGAAATGCGATCGCACAGGGCTCAGTCGACTCGATCGGCGGGCTGAGTCTCGAGGTGCCAGCCGGCCGGGAAGCGGTTGCCTACTTCTGGATGACGGTCGGATTTCGCCACGCCGATGTTCGCGAGCTGCACAGCCTGGTGCTCTCGGCTGGCCCGGAGTTCATCCTGAACCGGGTTCGCCATTACTGGAGGAACTGGGCTAATCATCGAACGCGCCGCTTCGACTCTCTTTCGCCCTCGGTCGAACAGCTCACCCGCCACAGCCTGCTGATCCTGCGAACCCAGATCGATCACGGCGGGGCCATCATCGCCGCCAACGACTCCGATATCCTCCAGTTCGGTCGCGACACGTACAGCTACATGTGGCCTCGCGATGGGGCCTTGATCTCGATGGCTCTCGACAAAGCTGGCTATCCCGAACTGAGCCAGCGGTTTTTCCTCTTCGTCCACGAGCTGGTCACGCACTACGGCTTTTTCCTGCACAAGTACAACCCGGACGGCTCGGCCGGCTCGTCCTGGCACCCCTGGTCTACGCCGGGTGGCGAGCTCCAGTTCCCGATCCAGGAGGACGAGACCGCGCTGGTGCTCCACGCGCTTTGGGAGCACTACCGGCGCTACCACGACATCGAGCTGATCCGCCAGCTCTACCAGCCGATGGTGGTTCCCTGTGCCCGCTTCCTGGCCTCGTATCGGGATCAGCGAACGGGGCTGCCATCGCCGTCGTACGACCTCTGGGAAGAGCGGCACGGCATCCACGCTTTCACCGTCGCCACAGTCTGGGCCGGACTCCACGCGGCGTCTCGCCTAGCTCGGATCTTCGGCGACGACGCGCTGGCTGGCGGCTGGGAGTCGGCAGCCCAGGAGATCCGAGACGCGGCACTTCGGGCGTTCTACGACCCGGGGCTGGGGCGGTTCGTCCGTACAATCACCATTGGGGAGTGTGGGGTTGTCGACCGTGATCCGACACTCGATGCCAGTCTGGCTGGCCTGTTCCAGTTCGGATTGGTGCCAGCGGGCGACCCGCGGATGGTCAGGACGATGCAGGCCGTGGAGCAGCGGCTCTGGTGCCGCACACCGGTCGGCGGTTTGGCGCGATACGAAGACGACTATTACTACCAGGTCAGCCGCGACGTGGCGAACGTGCCTGGCAATCCCTGGTTCGTCTGCACCCTCTGGCTGGCCGACTGGTACATCGCCCGCGCGGTCTCGCCAGCGCACCTAGAGCGGGCGCGCGAGCTGATCGAGTGGGTAGCGCAGCATGCGCTACCCAGCGGGGTACTCGCCGAGCAGGTTCACCCGTATACGGGCGAGCCCCTCTCGGTCAGCCCGCTGAGCTGGAGCCACGGCGCATTGGTCTCGACCGTGCTCGACTTCCTGGCCAAAGAGGAGCAGCTCGCTCGCTCCGGCTGGGCGACACTGCTGGGTTGAGCGCGCTCGCGTGCTCAGCGCCCGCCTGGCCAGCGGCCGTACCAGTCGAAGACTTCCTCCGAGAGGCCGACGACGACGTTCTTGACCTGCGTGTACAGGTCGAGCGCGTGCCGGCTGAGCTCGCGCCCGATGCCGCTCTGCTTGAAGCCACCGAACGGCGCCTCGGGCGGGTTCACCACAGGGTAGTTGATGCTGATATTGCCGGCCCGGATCCGGGCAGCGAGCCGGTGAGCGCGCTTGACATCGCTCGTCCAGATCGTCGCGGCGAGCCCGTAGATGGTGTCGTTGGCCAGCGCGACGACCTCCTCCTCGTCGCGGAACGGGATGACCGAGAGGACAGGGCCGAACACCTCCTCGCGGGCAATGGACATGTCGTTGCGGACGAGGTCGAAGATGGTCGGTTCGACGAAGTTCCCTCGCTGGAGGTCGGCCTTCTCTGGGCGCTTGCCGCCGAGGCGTAGCTCGGCGCCCTCGTTCCTCGCTCTCTCGACGAAGCTGAGCACGCGCTCGCACTGTCGCCGCGAGACGAGTGGCCCCATCTGGGTAGAGTCGTCCAATGGGTCTCCGATCCGGATCTTGCCAGCCTTGGCGAGGAAGTCGTCCATAAACCGGTCATGGATCGACTCGTGCAGAAACAGCCGGGTACGAGCCGTGCAGCGCTGGCCAGCGTTGCTGAAGATGGCGAAGAGCGAGCCGTTGACCGCCTCCTCCAGGTTGGCGTCCGGGAACACGATATTGGGCGATTTGCCGCCTAGCTCGAGCGAGACTTTCTTGATCGTACCGGCGCTGAGCCGGAGGATCTGGCGTCCGGTCTCGGTCTCACCGGTGAACGCGATCTTGTCCACCATCGGATGCTCGCAGATGGCGGCCCCTACCTCGTTGCCCGGGCCGGGGAGAACGTTGACGACTCCCTCCGGGATGCCGGCTTCCAGGCAGATCTGGCCCAGGAGCAGCGCCGTGATCGGCGTGTAACTCGCGGGCTTGAGCACGACCGTATTGCCGGCTGCTAGCGCCGGAGCGAGCTTCCAGGCAGCCATCAGGATCGGGAAGTTCCACGGGATGATCTGCCCGCAGACGCCATAGGGCTCGCGCACCGTGTAGTCGAGCAGCGGGCCGTTCATCGGGATGGTCTCGCCCCAGATCTGCCCGGCGAGATTCGCGTAGTACTCGAAGCAGTTGGCGGCACTCGCCACGTCCATGCGTGACTCGACGATGATCTTGCCGCAGTTGAGCGTCTCCAGACGGGCGAGCTCTTCCTGTCGCTCGCGCATGATCTCGGCCACCCGGCGCAGGCGCCTGGCCCGCTCGTTCGGTGTCATCCGGCCCCACGGCCCGTCATCGAATGCGCGCCGGGCGGCCCGAACGGCGCGATCCACGTCCTCCTTGCCCGCGCGGGCGACCCGTCCGATGACCTCGTTCGTGGTCGGGTTCAGGGTCTCGAACGTCTCTCCCGAGGCTGCGGGGACGAATTGCCCGTCGATCAGAAGCTGGTACTCCTTTATCCCGGCGGTTACTGCCATGGTTTGCCTCCCTCTCAGAACACCTGGTTCCAGGGCTTGAGCTGGATCTCCTGGAAGACACCGGCCGCGTGGAACGGGTCCTGCTCGATGAGCCGCCGCGCTTCTTCTTCAGAATCCACCTCGTAGATGATCAAGGCGCCGGAGTCGTCGGTGAACGGGCCAGAGGCCCAGAGCTTGCCAGCCTCCTTGAGCTTGGACAGGTACTGGCGGTGCGTTGGGCGAACCTCGGCGATCTTCTCCGGGTTGCCATACCGGATGAAGGCAGCGTACTTCACAGGCCATCCTCCTTCGCTTGTCCTCCCGGCAGCAGTGTAGCGCGGGGGAGTGGAACGTGGGAGGGGGATATGGGGTACGCCGAGTACACGCCTCGAGCCGAAAGTACCGATGTGACGAGGCGGCAGGCTACTCGCTCAGCTCGCCCACCTCTGCAGCGCTTCTTCCCAGCCTTCGACGGTGCCGTTCTTGAACAACACGACGGTCTGTTCCTGGACGGCGCTCTTGGCACCCTGCGTTGTCCGCTCGCCGGCCACGGCCGGCAGGGCGCGGAGACCAGCGGCCCGGAGTGCCTCTGCGCGGCGCACTGCTCGCTCGACATCGCCGCGGTCGACCCTAGCCGATATCTCGACGACCAGCCAGACTTCGCCAGTCTCTGGCTGGTACCGCGGAACGCCGGTCACGAGAAGGTCGGCGCGCAGGAGTTCCTCGGCCGCCCAGCGGGGCAGGCGGTCGTCGTACTGGTCGACCGCTTCGCTCGGCCAGACGAGTCGCAGGCGACGCAGCAGCGGGCCGAAGTATGCAGATGGGCGCTGGAGGTAGCGCCACTCCAGGCGATAGCCACGGAATTCCGAGCGGAGGTTCGAGAGATCGCGCTCCATCGTGTCGACCCGCGCGATGAGCTGCTCCAGCCGCTGCTCGGTGCGCACCTGGGCCGTAGCGAGTTCGTCCACTCTCTGGGTGAGCTGCTCCATGCGCACGGTGAGGTCGTCGACGCGGGCGGTGAGCTGCTCGACGCGCACGGTGAGGTCGTCAACGCGGGCAGTAAGCTGCTCGAGACGCACGGTGAGGTCGTCGACGCGGGCCGTGAGCTGAGCGATCTGCTCCTCGACCCGAATCATCCGCTGGGTGAGGTCATCGACCCGGGCGGTGAGCTGGGCGATCTGCTCCTCGACCCGAATCATCCGCTGGGTGAGGTCATCGACCCGCGCAGTGAGCTGCTCCATGCGCACGGTGAGGTCATCGACGCGGGCAGTAAGCTGCTCGAGACGAACAGTGAGGTCGTCGACGCGGGCGGTGAGCTGAGCGATCTGCTCCTCGACCCGAATCATCCGCTGGGTGAGGTCGTCAACGCGGGCCGTGAGCTGCTCCATGCGCACGGTGAGGTCATCGACCCGGGCGGTGAGCTGCTCGAGACGCTGCTCGGTACGTACCTGCGCTTGAGCGAGTTCGTCGACCCGGGCGCTGAGCTGTGCTACGCGCTGTTCCGTGCGCACCTGCGCCTCAGCCAGCTCGTCGACCCGGGCGGCGAGCTGTTCCAAGCGCTGTTCGGTGCGCCTCTGGGTATCCACCAGCTCGTCGACGCGGGCCGTCAGACTTTCCAGGCGGTGCTCGGTACGCAACTGGGCATCGGCGAGTTGACGGACGAGTTCCGGTAGCTGGAGCAATTCCTCGGTGAGCACGTGGCGGCGAAGCTCAGCGCGCCACTCAGGGTGCTCGCCCAGCATTCGGATTAGGTCCTGAAAGCTCTCCAGGCTAGAGGGCATACGCTATCCTCACCTCCGCTCACGACGATTATACCCGAGTAGATACGCGAAACGGCGGGCCAGGAGGCGACGAGACCACGATGTCCGCAGCATGCTGGCTGTACGGTTTCGCGGATCGCCGACGCTTCGGTGTACAATAGCATTGTCTCGGGCGTTGGTGGCTGGGGTAGCTCAGAACCGGCAGGCCTTTGGCCTGGAAAGAGTGCCACCCGTTGATCGCGGGTGGAGGTCGGAGGGCTCCGGAGCCTCCCCCTAGCCGTAAGCCAGCGCCTGGGACACTTTTCCACCGATCGATCCGCATCGCCGCTACCCGCGCAGCCTGGGTGAGCCTGCGGGCTGGGGCTTGACACCGCGAGCATGCCGTGCGATGATAGCCCTGCCAGCGGGAAGCTGGTTGTATTGGTCGTCTCGGTCACTGGAAAGGGACAGGCTGAATGGGACTCCGGCTCAGGCGCAGGTCCAGCGTTTCTCTTGGCCCGGTGTGCGGCTGGACTGAGCGTGCCTGGAGGAGGTTCCCATGGCTGTCCCGACGATGACCAAGACCTTTCATCTGCTGACCGACGACGATCTGACCCCCGCGCAAGCCACTGCGCTGATCGATTTTGCCGCCCAGCTCAAAGCTGACCACTATGCCGGTAAACCGCAGCATCACTACCTGGCTGGCAAGACGCTCGCCATGATCTTCCAGAAGCCATCTACCCGGACGCGGGTGGCGTTCGAGGCTGGCATGGCCCAGCTCGGCGGTCATGCGCTCTACCTCTCGACCAACGACCTGCAGCTCGGCCGCGGCGAGACGATCGCCGACACGGCACGCGTGCTCTCGCGCTATGTCAACGCGATCATGGCTCGCGTCTACAAGCACCAGGATATTGTAGAGCTGGCAGCGTACGCGACCGTGCCCGTCATCAACGGGTTGTCCGACCTAGCGCACCCCACCCAGGGGCTGGCCGACATGCTCACGGTCAAGGAGCACCTGGGTGGCTGGGCCGGGCGGACGCTGGCGTATCTCGGCTGCGCGAACAACATGGCGCACTCACTGGTGCTCTCCGGCGCGCTGGTCGGGCTCAACGTCCGCATCGCCTGCCCGCCGCACTGCCAGCCTGATCCGGCGATCATCGCCCGCGCCCAGGCGATCGCCCGGCAAACCGGCGCAACGATTGCCGTGCTGAGCGATCCCTGGCAGGCCGTCCAGGGCGTGGACATCGTCTACACGGACGTGTGGGTGAGCATGGGGCAGTCGCTGAGCCAGGAGGCGCTGGACGCGCTCCAGGCCTACCAGGTAAACGAGGAGATCATGACGGCGGCTGGGCCGGGCGCGATCTTCATGCACTGCCTGCCGATGTACCGGGGGCAGGAGGCGACGGCGGAGGTGGCCGATGGCCCGCGCTCGGTCATCTTCGACCAGGCCGAGAACCGGCTGCACTTGCACAAGGCGCTCCTGGTCGAGCTGCTCAGCGACGCTGGGCCGGGCATCTTGAAGTAGGTGTTGTCGTCGGCAGCTCCGGTCGCCGTCGCCACGATTCCGCACTGGCCAGGCTGCCTCAGGGCTGCTCCGTCGGCTCGGCATAGTCCAGAGGAGCGGTCTCGTAGAGGTTACCCCCATAGCGGTCGTTGATCACGACTGCTGGGAAGTCGACCACGGTGAGCTGGTAGATCGCCTCGGGGCCGAGGTCCTCGTAGGCAAGGATTTCGGCGGCGGTGATTCGCCGAGCGAGCAGGGCACCGGAACCCCCGACGGCTCCGAAGTAGACCGCGCCGTGCTCGACGATCGCTTGGCGCACGGCCAGGCTCCGGTAGCCTTTACCGATCATTCCGCGCAGGCCAGCCGCCAGGAGAGCGGGTGTATAGGGATCCATTCGCCCGCTGGTGGTCGGTCCAGCCGAGCCGATCACCATGCCCGGCCGGGGCGGGGCTGGGCCGACGTAGTAGATCACCTGCCCGCGCAGGTCGATTGGGAGCGGCTCGCCCCGCTCCAGCGCGTCGACTAGCCGCTGGTGTGCCGCGTCGCGGGCGGTCAGCAGCGTGCCGCTGATCAGCACCTGGTCACCAGCGCGCAGCGCGTCGATCGTCTGCCGGTCGAGCGGCACACGGATGTGCCTAGGATGCTTGCCAGCCATTGCCCGTCTCGCTCTCACCCAACCCAGGCCAGGAGTGGACAGGTGGTTCTCGTCGGCTCAGAGAGGCCACGACTCGGCCCGGCACTGATCCAGCGCCATCGGTCGAGTCACCAGCAGCGCGCATCTGGTCGTACAATACGCGATGCCCGCGGCCAGTCAAGGCGCTGAGCTGGGCGAGACGTGCGAGTTCGCCTCCGTCGAGAGATCGGCTCGATGAGGGAAAAGAGACCGGGCAAGGAGTCGTTGATCGGAGCGACGAGCACTCCTGTGGGAGAGCGCGGGGCCGCCACGGCTGACCGTATGCTCGGAGCTGCCTCACGGTCGCACTTCGAGCGCCTCGTTGCCGCGCTGCGCGGGTACGGTGCGCTGTTGGGGTTCGCCCTCATCGTCGCTTTTTTCTCGCTGCTCCGCCCCTCGGTCTTTCTCAGCCCTGTCAACCTGCGGAACATCTTGGAGCAAGTGGCGATCCTTGCGATCGTCTCCGCCACCATGACGATGGTGATGGCGGTCGGCGACTTCGACCTCTCGGTCGGCGCGCTCGCGAGCCTGACCGGCGTGGTCGTCGCCTCGCTGCTGCTCGATGGCTGGGGAACGGGACCGGCCGTTGCCACCGGCCTTGTCCTGGGCGCCTGCGCTGGGGCGCTCAACGGGCTCCTGGTCACCTACTTCGGGCTGTCGGCCTTCGTCGCCACGCTCGCGACGATGACCGCTTTTCGGGGCCTGGCGCTCTGGTTCACCGACGGCTCCACCCTGTTCAACCTGCCGAGCCTCTTTCTCGTGCTCGGCCAGGGAAACATCGGCTCGCTCCCAGTGCCGGTGCTGCTTGCGGCACTCGTCGCGCTGGCGAGCTGGATCGTGCTGACCCAGACCACGGTCGGACGTTACTGGTATGCGGTCGGCGCGAACCCGCAGGCAGCGTTCCTTGCGGGGATCGGCGTGCGCCGGCTTCGTCTCCTCGCGTTCGTCGCGTCGGGGCTCGGTGCTGCTCTGGCCGGCATCGTGTTGACGAGCAGGCTAGCCTCGGCCCATCCACTGGCCGGCGAGCCCTTCATGCTTACGTCCATTGCCGCAGTCTTCCTCGGCATGACCATGTTCCGCGAGGGTCAACCGAACCTGCCTGGAACGATGGTCGGCGTGCTCGTTCTCGGCGTGCTCAGCAACGGGTTGAACATCCTTCGGGTCAATACCTACCTGCAGGAGGTACTGACCGGGGTCATCATCGTGGTCGCGGTGCTCGCCTCTATGCTCACCCGGCGCGTGCGCGCATGACGCCGCTCGGTGCCGCCGCGGGGGAGGATGGCGCGGGCGGGCGCCGCGCTTCTCGAGGGAGGGCGGGTGCATGGCTGGCCGGGAAGCGGTTCTCGCGCTCGATTTGGGGACGAGCGGTGCCAAAGCGGCGCTCGTGACGCGCGACGGCCAAGTGGTAGCCGATGCCTCTGCTGGATACTCGACCACCACCGGGCCGAGCGGCGAGGTGGAGCAGTTCCCAGGAGACTGGTGGCGGGCGAGCTGTGATGCCGTGCGCCGCTGCCTGTCGCGCGCGGATGCACGAGTCGTCGCCATCGCGCTCACCGGGCAAATGCAGGATCTGGTGCTGCTCGCTGGCGATGACGTGCTCGGCCCCGCTCTGCTCTATGCCGACCAGCGTGCCGCGCTCGAGGCGTCCGCGATGCTGGAGCGCGTATCGCCGGACGACTTCGTCCGAGTCACCGCTAACTTGGCCGACGCCACCAGTCTCCCAGCGAAGCTGCTCTGGCTCGAGCGACACCGGCCGGAAGATGCCGGGCGCGTCGATCGGCTCCTCTTCGGCGCGCACGACTACCTCGCCTGGCGGCTGACCGGTCAGGCGGTCACCGATGCCACCACAGCGTCGACGACCGGTATGCTCGACTTCCAGGCTGGGGCGTGGTCGAGGGAGATCCTGGACAGGCTCGGCCTGAAAACAGACTGGCTCCCGGAGATCTGGCCGTCCGACCAGCCCGTCGGAGAGCTGAACAAGGAGGTCGCCGACGAGTTGGGTCTGCCCAGCGGGTTGCCAGTACTGCACGGGGCCGGGGACGCCGGATGCACGACGCTCGGTGTCGGGAGCGGGGAGCCGGGCTCTGCCTACCTGTATCTCGGCACGAGTGGCTGGCTTGCGCTCTCGGCGTCTGGACGTCGCGGCGATCCTTATGCAGGGCTCTTCACCTTGCGTCACCCGAACCCCGAGTGGACGATCCTAGTCGGCCCGATGCTCACAGCCGCAGGCTGTCTCGAGTGGGCGCGACGAGCCGTTCTGAGCTCCCTGGAGTACGGCGAGGTCGACTCGCTGGTGCTCTCCGTGCCACCGGGTAGCGATGGCTTGCTGTTTCTCCCGTACCTCGCCGGTGAGCGATCTCCATTTCGCGATCCGCATGCCCGCGGCGCGTTCATCGGCCTGAGCCTCGGTACCCAACCAGGGCACCTCGCCCGATCGATCTTGGAGGGGGTGGCCTTCGGTTTCCGCTCCATTGCCGAGGCAATGGACTTCACCCAGCCGGCAGGACCGCTGGTTGTAGCTGGCGGAGGAGCGCATTCCCGGGTCTGGTGCCAGATTCTTGCCGATGTGCTCGGTTGCCCGGTACGCCGCTCGGAGGTGTTCGAGGACGTCGCGGTGCGCGGAGCGGCCCTGTTGGCCGCGCGGTGGCTCGGCTGGTGCCCTGGCTGGTCGTGGCCGCAGGCGGAGTCTTCCGACGAGATCTTCGAGCCAGTGCCTGGGGCACGCGCGCGGTACGACCAGCTCTACCCGGTTTTCCGCCAGCTTTATCCGTCTCTGTATACCTGCTTTCGACACTTACGCGAAATCGGGGATTCACTCTCGTGACAGTAGAAAGCCTTTGCTCCAAAATGTGTGGCGTTTGAGCCGCAGACACTGCGGCACCAGCGCTGCTTGAGGAGGACGGCATGCCCAGAGGGAAGACGAGAGGTTCGCTATTCGGCCTGCTTATCTGGACCGTGAGCATCGCGCTCACGCTGGTGGGATGCGGGCAAGGCGGCCAGGACGCCGGAAGCGCGCAGTCTACGCCGTCGAGCGGCGAGACGAAGCGGATCGCCGTGGTCACGCCCTACATGGCCAACGCGACGACCAAGCTGGTCATCGACCTCTTCGTCCAGGAAGCCGAGGCGAAGGGCTGGGAAGTCTCGGTCACCGACACGGCCGGTGACTTCAACAAGCTGGTCAGCGCCATCCAGGACGCGGTCGCGCAGCGCGCTGACGCGATCGTGCTGGGAATGGGCGATCCAGGCCAGATGACGAAGGGACTCGAAGAGGCCCAGAAGGCGAATATTCCCGTCTTCGGTATCGATGCAGGTGTAGCACCGGGCGTCCTGGCTAACGTGACGTCGGACAACACTGCTCTGGGCACCATGAGTGCAGAAGACCTTGTCGAGCGCATCGGCGGCAAAGGCAATGTCATCATGTTCACGCACGACCCGCACCCGGGAGTCAACGCGCGAGCACGCGCCGCTGAGGCCGTCTTCGCCAAGTACCCAGAGATTAAGGTCATCGAGAAGAAACATATCAACGTTCCTGGCCCAGTCGACAACGCTCGCAAGATTACCCAGGACCTGCTGACCGCCTATCCGCAGCAGGGATCGATTGCCGGGATCTGGGCGGCGTGGGATGAGCCGGCCCTCGGCGCAACGCAGGCGCTGGAGGCGGCAGGGCGAACCGAGGTCGTCGTGGTCGGAGTGGATGGCACCGACTTCGCGAAGGCTGAGATCGACAAGGGCGGGCCGTTCAAGTCCACGGTCGAGCAGGACTGGCCGGGCATCGCCAAGAAGACGGCCGAGTTGATCGAGGCCTACTTCCGGGGCCAGCGGCCGGATCAGCAGGTCTACACGTTGCCGGGGAAGCTCATCACCGCTGAAGCATCTCAGTAAGAGGTTCTCGTACCCGGCAGGGGCGCGTGATTAGCGGAGCCCGGGAGTTTCAAGCCCGGGCTCCGTGGCTGGGCTGGTAGTGGCCGGTGCCCGCAGTTGTGTGAACCTACGGGGGCCGCGCCCGGTCTATTCCCCTCCGCCGAATGGGACGACCTCCCACCCGGCGGACTCGTGCGCGCCTTCGGGCAGCGATCCGGCTTCGCCGCTCTTACCCTTGAATTGGCCGGGCGCGCCGCTGAACAGCGTGGAGAGGAACGGATCGTGCGACACCGACGGGTGAATGAAGACCTCGACACCGTCCGGCCGCAAGACATAGCCTGCTACACCGCCATTGTGGGCAATCGCTTCCTGACCCGCCCCTTCAACCTTATGCACGTTCACGCACTCATGCGCATATGCGCCTGAAGCGTAGGCTGCGAACAGGGCGGCGGCCAGGGCTACTGCCAGGGCCCCCTTTCGTCGCATCGGGACACCTGCCCTTCCTCTCGCGGCTGTGCCCGTTGAGGAGCTGCGAGCCTATCCTCCGGGAACACGGTGCGCTGTCCGGCACCTGCACCTTACAGTAGCCTCGAGGCAGCGGCCTGGCCAGCCCAAACATTGCTCAAGTCATGGTCAAGCCATGTTCAACTCGTGGGGTTCGCCGTCGAATCGAGCAGTTGGTGCGGTGTGTCCAGTTGGAGGCAAACCACTGATGTGTCTCGCCTGTCGCACTGGGGTCAGCTTGTCTGGTCGAACGCGATAAACTCGTGCTCCAGCACGCTCATCAGGATCTGGTCGTGCCAGGAACCGCCGCGGTAGACATCGTCGCGCAGGATGCCGTCCTCGCGGAAGCCGCAGGCGGCATAGGCTCGCCTGGCCGCGACGTTCTCGGCGAAGACCGAGAGGTAGACCTTGTGCAGGCCCAGGCCACCGGTCGCGACCGGAGCGAAGGCGTGGCGCAACAGTGTCCGCAGCGCCTCGCGCGCGTAGCCCCGGCCCCAGACGTCCCGCTCGCCGATCATCAACGACAGCTCTGCCTTTCGGTTGACGCCGTCCAGGTCGAAGAGATCGATGTAGCCGATAGGCTGGCCGTGCTCGTCCTCGATGAGCCACATGAGCACGCCGGCCGCGCGGTTGCGCTCGAACCAGCCGCTCATCTCGTCACGAGTAGGAGAAGCCTGAGTAATCCAGTAGCGGGTTACTTCGGGGTCGGAGCGCCAGCGCCGCAGCGACTCAAGGTGGTGCTCATCGAGCGGGGCAAGCGTCACCCGCTCGCCGCGCAGCTCGGCCGGCTGATCTCTTCGGTTTCGCTGGTTATCCACAGTTTGCTCCTGCTCGTGGCGATCGCCTGGTTGAGTGCACCAGCGTGCCGAAGACGCCAGGTGACGCCGTCCCTGCTGGGAGATCGGCTAGCTCGCGCCTGGCTGGTGGGGGAGTTCGGCGATGACGATCGGCTCGCTCGTCGGGGCTGGGTTACCGAGTGGCCCCTGCTCGATCGTGATCGCGATCGCCGAATAGTCCGCAATGTCCGCTGCCACTGCGAAGCGGCCGTCGGGCTGGTCGAACACGCCCGCCGAGAGCGGTCGATTACCCTCGATCAGCCACACCTGGTACACCTGGCCGGGCTGCAGCGGCGGAAGGTCTTCGACAGTAATCAACACGATGTTCCAATTGCGCAAATAGATCACTTGCCCGTGGGCCTGTGGGGCGGCTGCCGGTTGCAAGGCGATCGATTCGATCTCCTGCCGGAGCTGGAGGTTCCACACCAGCATGGCCACTGAGAAGAGCAAGAGCACAGCGGCAGCCAGCCAGGGGATGAGCTGCCGTCGCTCGTGCAGCGCGACGATGCGCGAGGCACGTGGAGGCGATTCGCGCTCGGCGGCGGGCGCGGCGCGCTCGCGCTCTTCCAGGGCAGCGCTCCGGATACGCTCGCGCAAGGATGACGAGGGAGCGCGCTCGTCGACACTGAGCGCCAGGGCTCGCGCGGCTGCAAGGAGAGATCGCAGCTCCTGCCGGCAGGCGGCGCAGGATGCCAGGTGCTGGTCGAGGGCAGCGCGCTCCGCGTCTGGCAGCGCCCCGAGCGCGTAGGCCCCCAGCAACTCCTGATAGTGCGCGTGATCCTGGTCAGGTACCGTCGCTGGCACCGCTCTCGCTCCGTACCTTAGATGTGACCAGCAGGTCATGCAACTTTTGTAGCCCGAGCCGCAGCCGGCTCTTGACAGTTCCCAGCGGAATACCCAAGCGCTCGGCAATTTCGACGTGCGTCAACCCTTCGAAGTAGGCCAGCTCGATCGCTATGCGCTGCTCCTCTGGTAAGGCTCTCAGCGCTGCTCGCACCGCTGAAGCCTGGATCTCGCTCAAGAGGTCGTCCCATTCATCTGGAGCGGCGAGCAGAGGCGCCACGGTGTCCAGATCGACATCGTTCTGGCTGCGGCCGAACCTGCCACGGAGTTGATCGATCGCGCGGTTGCGCACGATGGTGAGCAGCCAGGTGCGGACGGTTCCCCGCGACAGGTCGTACGAGGCGGCATTGCGCCAGATGCTCATGAAGGCGTCCTGCACGACTTCCTCAGCGACGAACGCGTCACCGAGAATCCGGTAGGCCAGTCCGAAGGCCAGCCGATTATAGCGGTCGAAGAGCGCAACGAGCGCATCCGCGTCTTGCCGCGCGATGGCTTGCAGCAGCTCGCGGTCGTCGCGTCCCTCCACGGGCCGCCCTTCTCCCGGTCCTACGTGATCGCGCGCCGAAGAGATCTGTCGTAGACGCTCAATCTCATCGCTAGTCTATCACGACCAAGAATTGTGACCGATAAGGCGAGTCGGCAGCCGTTGATCCAGGCTGACGGTGGGCTCGTATGCACCGTCGCAGCCGGTCATGAGGCGGCCGCGATGACCTGGCGACTACTGCACGGTACGTACGCGAGGAGGTATCCACCCCAGAGTGGCGTGACGGCTGGTGATGGAACCGCGTGCCGGCTAGTGCGGCACTGGCAGCGAGAACGGAGAGGAGACGACAGGGATGGCCATGTTGAACGCGACACCCGGACGTATTGCTTTGCTGGCCCAGACGGCGGCGCAGTGCGAGACGGTTCAGCAGATCATCGACATCGCTGCGACGGCTGAAGCGCTCGCGGTCACCGCGATTGGTGGCGCGATCCAGAGCGCGCTCGATGGCCTGCTCGCCTTGAACGACGAGCAGATCCAGTTCTTGAAAGCGGCCCGCGCGTCGGAACAGGCCCATTACGAGGTGCTGGTCGGTGCCGGGGCCAAGCCCTTGACGCTGACGTTCACGATCCCCGATCCCCGGATCGTGACGGACGCTGGCGTGTTGTTAACGACAGCGATCAACCTCGAAGAAGCGTTCATCGCAGCCTATCTCGCGGCGGCGCAGGAGTTCGCCATCCTCGGTCAGCCCGACCTGGTGAAGCTCGCCCTGCAGATCGGCGGTGTCGAAGCCGAACACCGCGCTCACTTGCGTTTCTATGCCATTTCGGCGGGCGTGATCAGTGGTGTGCCGAACAACGTCGCGTTCGAGAAGTCGCTCTTTACCAGCGTGGGCGCGGCTGCCGAGGCCCTAGTCCAACTGGGCTTCATCGGCGGTGATGGTCCGGAGATCACCTATCCAGGTCCAGGCGAGATCGACTACAGCGGGGTGACGCAGCTCCGGCCATAGGGACGCTGGCTGTTACAGGAGTACCCTGCAAGCCCTATCCCGAGGACGTGTCCGGGCGCCGTTCGAGGCATCGAATGACGAGACAGGAGGAGAACCGATGAGCAAGGCTCTGGAGCGGTTGACGACGGCCAACATGTCGCGGCGGACGCTCTTCAAGGGCGTCGGGGCGCTGGGTGCCGGGTTCATGCTCTCTCGACTCGGCCTCCTCAGGGTCGCCTTCGCGCAAGACGAGACCGTAGCTGAGATCGCCAACATCGCGGCGACCGCCGAGTCGATGGCGGTGACGCTGCTCGGCGGAGCGATCGAGAGTGCCCGCAATGGTGGATACGATCGGCAGATCCCTGGCCCGGTGATCGATATCCTGGAAGCCGCGCGCGCGACCGAGCAGTTCCACTTGGAATACCTCCTCTCAGCCGGCGCGCAGCCGCTGACGCAGACCTTCACCGTGCCGGATACCAGCATCCTCTCGAGCTACGATGCGCTCTTCAGCACGATCGTGGCACTGGAGGGTGCCTTCATTGCAGCCTACATCGCCGCGGCCCGGCGGTTCGCCGAGCTCAAGCAGACGGAGCTCGTCAAAGTGGCATTTCAGATCGCCGGCACTGAGGCAGAACACCGTGTGCTAGCGAACTACGCTCTGGGAACTCGCCCCGCGAACGACGTTGCCTTCGAGAAGGCACTGTTCAACAGCGTCGGCCAGGCGGCCGAGTTGCTCCAGCGGCTCGGCTATGTCGGTGGCGACGGCCCCTCAGTCACCTACCCAGGCCCGGGCACGATTCGGACGGCTGGTGTCATCGAGACGGTGCCGGGCGGGCCGACGGTCGACTGCATGCTTCCAGGGATGCCGGCTCCGGCTCCAGCACCGGCGCAGCCCAAGCCCGGTTGTCTCTACTTCCCGGAGACTGGCCACAACGTCTGTGCCGGCTTCCGTGCCTTCTGGGAGCACTTCGGTGGGCTGGCAATCTTCGGCTACCCGCTGACCGAGGAGTTCGTCGAGAACGGGAGGACTGTCCAGTACTTCGAGCGGGCACGCTTCGAGTGGCATCCAGGTGCAGCGCCCGACCGGTGGGACGTGCTGCTGGGTCTGTTGGGCCGCGAGGTGACGGCTGGCAGAGAGAACGAGCCTCCCTTCCGCACGGCAACCCCCTGCCCGGGCGCGCACACCTGGGACGGCCACCATGTCCCGGACCACGTGGAGTGTGTCTACTTCCCGCAGACCGGACATAACCTGGCACACGGGTTCCTGCGCTACTGGCAGATGTTCGGTGGCGTGCCGATTTTCGGCTACCCGATCAGCGAGGAATTCCGCGAGCGCAACCCGGACAACGGCCGGGAGTACACCGTCCAGTATTTCGAGCGCGCTCGGTTGGAGTGGCACCCGGGAGAGTGGCCCGAGCGGTGGGACATCATGCTCGGTCGGATCGGGGCCCAGGTGCTGGCCGCCAGGGGCCGGCGCTAGGACACGCAGATTCCTTTCGGCGCGGCACGAGGGGGGAGCTGATGCGGCTCCCCCCTCGTCTCTGCGCGCTGCGACGGCCTAGGCACGGGCGAGCGCCGTGAGGTAGCGGCAATAGGCGCGGGCCATTCTCCGGAACTCCTCTAGCCGGTACGACTCGTTCGGCGCGTGTACACGGGAATCCGGCATGCCCCAGGCGAAGAACACCATATCGGCGCCGAGTTCGCGCTGGAAGACTTCGGCCACCGGTAGCGTGCCTCCGAGCCGGATCGCGAGCGGTTCCTTGCCGTACAGGTCGCGCAGCACTGCCCTCGCCGCCTGGAGTGCAGGGTGATCCCGCCGGATAGCGAAGGGCCGAGCCGAGCCAGGGAAGCGCTCAACGGTCACCTCGGCCCAGGGCGGAGCGTGGCGGGCGACGTGCTGCTCGATGAGCCGCAGGATCTCTTCCGGCTCCTGATCAGGTACCAGCCGGCAGGTGATCTTGAGGTGCGCCTCGCACGGCGTGACGGTCTTGACTCCCTCGCCCTGGAAGCCGCCCCAAATGCCGTTGAGGTCGAGCGTCGGGCGGGCCCAGGCTCGCTCTAGGGGGCTGTAGCCCGGCTCGCCCCAGAGCGCCCGCGCGCCGACACTGTTCAGGTACTCGCGCTCTTCGAACGGCACCGCCGCGATCTCGGCCCGCTCTTCGGGCGTCAACTCCCGTACCTTGTCGTAGAACCCGTCCACCGCGACCTTGCCATCTGGCGTATGGAAGGTAGCCGCGAGTTGCGCCAGTGTCTGCACTGCGTTGGCGATGACGGCGCCGTATTGCCCGGAGTGGAGGTCGGTCGCCGCCGTGCGCACGTTGACCTGGCAGGCGCACAGGCCCTTAGTGGAGAGCGTGACCGACGGCTGCTCGGGCCCGTACATGCCGCCATCGGCCGAGATCACGAAGTCGCAGGCCAGCTTCTCGCGGTTGGCACGGATTACCGGCCCGAGGCTGGGGCTGCCGATCTCCTCTTCGCCCTCGAAGAAGAACTTCAGGTTGATCGATGGCTTGCCGCGCGTCCTGACGAGCGCCTCGACCCCGCAGAGCGCGGCGAACAGGTTGCCCTTATCATCGGACGCACCCCGAGCGTAGATACGCCCGTTGCGCAGTACCGGCTCGAAAGGCGGCGTCTCCCACAGCTCCAGCGGGTCGGGCGGCTGGACGTCGTAGTGGCCGTAGATGAGGGCCGTGGGCTGGTGGTCGTCGACGTGCCAGTGGCCGAAGACCACCGGGTTGCGCTCGGTCTCGAGCAGCTCGACTTCCGGCACGCCGAGTGCCCGCAGCCGGTCGGCCACCCATTCGGCCGCCCGGCGCACGTCGGCCTGGCGCTCGGGCAGCGCGCTCGCGCTCGGGATGCGCAGGAGCTCGAACAGCGCTTCCAGGTGTTCCTGTTCGTGCTCCTCGAGATACCGATCGTACTGCTCGCTCATCTCTGGCCTCCATACCAGCGACTCGAACCAGGCGCCGCGCAGCCGCTCTCAGGCGGCTGGCGCCAACATCGCAGTATCGCATACCACGACAACTGGGTAGACGCACGCGCGGTTCTCCAGGGTGGGAACCCCTGTCTTCCCACCGGTTGGGGACGATCTTATACTGTGGCCTCGGCCACAAGGAGACAGGAACCCGCAACGCGCCGCGCGCTTCGCTGTCAATAACTACCACGGCGCTAGGGGTTGTGGAGGCGACTGGCAGGTAGCGAGCGGGACTCCCCCGCTGGCGGCGATCGCCCGTCCCTCCGGTGGCCGGGAGCGGCGGTTTCCGGCCAGGAGCGAAGGGAGACTCGATGCAACAGCACGCACGGCAAGGGCAACGCCCTTTGGAGGTGCGCATCCCGCTGCGCACGGTCACGCCCCTGTTTCTGGCGGGGGCCGACCCGCGCGGCCCAGCCGAGCTCCGTGCCGCCTCGGTGCGGGGCGCGCTGCGGTTCTGGTTGCGCGCGCTCGCCGGTGGTTGCTACGGCACCGGTGATGCCGGGCTGGATCGATTGCGCAAGCTGGAAACGTCGGTCTTCGGGGCGGCCGGCGGAGAGAACGGCGTCGGGGCGTCGAAAGTCGTAGTGTCGCTCAGTGGGAAAGCAGCGGAGCCGCGGGAGTGGCGTCCGTTCCAGCGGAGTCGAAAGCAGCGAGGGGGTGTCGAGGTCGGTGCGGGCATTGACTATCTGTATTGGTCGATGGCAGCCACCTCGAAAGAGGCAGCTAGGTGGTGCTTCGCCCCGGGTACTGTTTTCGATATTTCGCTGTCCCCTCGCTATCGCCGCTATGACCGCGAGCACTTGGGAAACCGATCCGATGATGAAATTACAGACTCTGATGCGCTTGATCACGTGCTACGCGCTACATGGCTGCTCATTACACTAGGATCTCTTGGAGCTCGCCAGCGGAGAACTGCTGGATCCCTCGAGGCACTTATCGGCAAAATAGAGAGACTTCCGAACCTTAATTTCTCACTACCCTCTGATGTTAGAGAAGCAGCTGTGCACATTGGCGCACAACTATCGCAAATTCGACACGGACTTGATTCTCAAGCTGAATTTCAGACTACAGAATTACCACTGTTTGAGGTGATACACCCAGCTTTTTGTCATATTTGGGTGCTTGGTAAATGGAGATCTTGGCAGGAGGCAGCCGAAGAGATGGGCAACAAGCTGCAGTCGTATAGAAGGAGAAGACCCATTCATGATCGGTGGATCTTTGGCCTTCCTATACCTAGGGTCAGTGTCGCGCTGAGAGATGGGGATGAGGAATTAAAGCGACGTCCGGCGCCGCTCTAGCTCAAGCTGTGCCGAAGTGAGGATGGAGCAATCCTTGGGCTTGCCACGATCTTTGAAGCGAGACCACTTCCTCTTGGTGCCACTATTCGAGAAACCGGAAAGCTGGCGGGAGGGCGCCCAGTCGTATATCGAATTGTAGAGGACTTCATCCGCCAGTTTCCCACTGCCGTCGAGGTGCGCTATGAGTAAGGCGGTGCTCCGTTTCGCGTTCAGCCCTGTCCAGTCGTTCATCGCCGAGGCCCGGCGCACGTCCGACCTCTTCGCGGGCAGCCGCATCCTGGCCGAGCTGGCGAGCGCGGCGGCGCAGTCGATCCGTGCCAGCGGGGGCGAGCTTGTCTTCCCGGCTTCGCTCGACGGCAACCGCCACGACATGCCGAACGTGATCGTCGCCGTCGTGCCCTGGGAGCAGGTCGAGCGTATCGCCGAGGAAGCTGAGTCCGCACTGCGCGGCCGCTGGGACGAATTGGCCGAAGAGGCGAAGCGTACCCTGAGCCGTCTCGGGCCCGTCGACCGGCACTGGGACGAGACGTGGCATCGGCAAGTCGAGCACCTTTGGGAGGTCTACTGGGCCGCTGCGCGGCTCGACGGCTCCTACCGCGAGGCTTTCCGGCGCGCGGCCGCCGCGGTGGCCTCCGCCAAGCGCCTGCGCCCGTTCGCCCAGGTCGAAGAGCCGGGGATCAAAGACAGCCTCAGCGGCAGCCGCTCCGCGCTGTGCACTGAGCGGCTCGGGGCCAACGAGTACTGGCAGCAGGTGCGGCACGCCCAGCGTGGCGTGGGCGTGCTCGGCAAGCACGAGCGGCTTGACGCGGTCGGCTCCGTCAAGCGCTTCTCTGGTCTCGGCCGAGAGGAGTCGTTCCCGTCTCTGCCGACGATCGCTGCCCGCCCATTCCTCCAACACGCGGAGACTCAGGCGAGCCAGGCGCTCGAGGCGTACGCGCGCGCCCTCGCGGAGCTGTTCCAAGCCTGCCAGGTCGACCCGCGACGGATGCGTCGACGGGCGAGTGAGAGGTTCCCCTACGACGGCGGCTTCCTCTTCCCGAACCGCTTGGAGAGGCTAGCCCTCGCCGAGGAGCTCGACGTGACAGAAGACCGGATCCCGGAGCCGGAGCGCGCCGCCGCGCTCAGAGCGCTGCAGTCCCTCTACCGTGAGGCACGCTGGCCTAGCGGGCCGTCACCCTACGTCGCCGTGCTCGTGCTCGACGGGGACTCGATGGGCGCGCGGATCGACGCGCTCTTGGAGGGCACGGACCCTCCCGAGGCGCACCGCGAGTTCAGCGAAAAGCTCGCGACCTTCGCCGCGAAGGTGCGTGAGCTGGAGAAGGACTTCCCCCGCGTCGAGGTCGTCTACAACGGAGGCGACGACGTGCTCGCCCTGGCTCCGGCCCAGGACGCGCTCGGCTTCGCCCGTCGGGCCGCGCACGCCTTTCACGAGGAGACCGGCGGCTCCGCGTCGGCCGGGACCGCGGTCGCGCACTGGCTGCAGCCGCTCGGCGATGCCCTCAAGGCTGCACGCCGGGCCGAGGGGATGGCCAAGCAGGTGACCGGTAAGGGGGCAGTGTGTATCGAGCTCCAGCGCCGGAGCGGCGAGGTGACTACGGTGCGTGCGAAGTGGACGCACCTCGAACACCTCGATATCGCCTCACTCGTCGAGCTCTTCCAGGTGAACCGCCTCTCGGGCAGGTTACCCTACGCGCTGCGCGAGTCGGCACGGGCGTTCACTGGTACCGGGCCTGCGTTCGAGGCGGTGGTCAAGCGCGTGGTGGCCCGGCAGGGGAACTGGCCAGACGGGAGCGCGCCCGAGCGGGAGACACTGGTGACGCGCCTGACGAGCTTCGCGAGCGCGCTCGACGGTGCCGGTCTCGCTGGCGCTGAAGAGCTCGTCGGCTGGCTGGTGGTCGCTCGCTTCCTGGCTGCTGGAGGTGAAGAGTGAGAGCGCTGTTCCTGGAGCCGCTCGATGTCTGGATGTTCCGCGACGGCCGGCCGTTCGACGCTGGGCAAGCCCACCGCGCGGAGTCGCGTTTTCCGCCGCTGCCGACGACGCTGCAGGGCGCGCTGCGGGCCTTCCACCTCGCCGTGGTGCGCAAGGACGTCCCGTTCGACGACGCTGCCGCGATCGAGCAGGCCGTGGGCCCTGCCGACGGCTGGGGCTCGCTCCGGATGTGTGGTCCCTTCGTCGCACGCCGCACCGCGGACGGCCGGGTCGAGCGCCTGTTCCCGCCCCCTGCGGACGCGGTGCCGTCCGGGGCGGGCATCGCCCGCCTGCCGGCTCCGGTGACGCCGCCCGAGTGGCTGCGGACGAATGCTCCGCTCCCGCAGTTCTTCCCGCTCTGGGACGACGAGCGAGAGGAGAAAGCGTCCAAGGGAGAGCCACTCCGCTGGCTAACGCTCGACGAGCTGTGGGCATATCTCGACCGGCGCGTGGTCGAAGGATGCCCGGAGGGGGCTATCTGGCAGCGGGAGGTGCGGGTCGGGATCGCGCAGGACTCGGGGCTCCGCGTCACGCTGGAGGGGCGGTACTACGAGGCGGGCTACGTACGGCTTGCACCAGGGTACGGGCTCTTGGTCGAGTTCGCCGGACTCGAGGGCTGGCCGGAGCGCGGTCTGCTCGCGCTCGGAGGAGAGCGGAGGTCGGCGAGCTTCGAAACGGTGCTCGTCGAACCGCTGCCGCAGGTAGCGGATGCGTTGCCGGAGCGCTTCTCGGTCTACCTCGCGACGCCGGCCTGGTTCGACGAGGGCTGGCGGCCGCGTGACTGGAGCGCGCTGTTCGAGGGGCGAGTGGAGCTGGTGGCTGCGGCGGTGCCCCGGTACGAGACGGCTGGCGGGTTCAGCCTGGCGGCCAAGTGGCACCGCCCAGCGCGTCGCTTCGTCCCTGCCGGGAGCGTCTACTCGTTCCGAGCCGAGCCGGAAACCCGGCTGCGCCGGGTCGAGGGTTGCTGGTGGCCGAGTTTCACCCAATGGGGCGCGGAGATCGGATTCGGTGTAGCAGTGATCGGAGCATGGTGAGATGGCCGAAGCACACGCGCTGCTCTTCGCCTACTGCGAGACGCCGGTACACGCCGGCACGGGCCGATCGGTCGGCACGGTCGACCTGCCGATCCAGCGGGAGCGGATCACCGGCTACCCGATCGTCCAGGCATCGAGCGTCAAGGGCGTGCTGCGATCGATGACGACGCCGAACGGGGCGGAGGCGAGCGACGACGCCGAGCGGCACCGCGCGGTGTTCGGGCCCGACGACCCGCAGAAGGCGCACGAGCACGCTGGTGCGCTCCAAGTCACTGACCTCAGTGTCGTGCTCTTCCCGGTGCGGTCGCTCGCCGGCGTGTTCGCCTGGACGACGAGCCTCCCAGCATTGGCTCGGTTGGGCCGTCTGGCCGCGCTCGCCGGCGTCGAGACCGGCTGGACGCTCCCGGAGCAGGGGCCGGACGGTCAGGCTGCGTGGGTGGCCCAGGGGAGCGCGCTGGCGATCGACTCGGCAGCCGGGCGATCGATCGTACTCGAGGAGTTCAGCTTCACCGCCGAGACGGGCTCGGCGGACTTCGTGCAGCGGCTCGGAGGGTGGCTCGCGGAGAACGCGCTCCCAGCCGGCGAAGAGTACGGCTGGTGGAAGCGGAACCTCACCTCGCACCTGTGCGTGCTGCCCGACGACGCCTTCCGCGACTTCGTGCAGTACGGGACGGAAATCGAAGCGCACGTCCGCCTCGCGCCCACTACCAAGACGGTGGAGCAGGGCGCGCTGTGGACGACGGAGGCGGTGCCGGCCGAGACGCTCTTCGCTGGGCTGCTCGCGGCTACGCGCTCGCGGTACCCGAAGGTAAAGGACGACGGGCAGAGCCTTTTGAGCTGGCTGACCCTGCGTCTCGACGGCGCGCGCACCCGGATCGGCGGCGACGAGACGACCGGCCGCGGGTCGGTGGCGCTGCGCGTGGTGCAGGGGGGAGGGCAGCGAGGATGAGCGGGACGACACAGCCGAGTCGTCAGCGGAGCCTGGAGCAGGAGCGCGCGGCCTTCGCCTGGAACTGCGTGCAGCACGTCAAGAAGAAGGGCTGGGCGAGCGACTACTGCCAGCTCGCCAAGGGGCTGCCGGCGATGGTGCAGGTCAACGGCCTGGGGCAGACCCTCGCCTTCCTGGACTCGAAGGGAAAGCGCCAGGACAACGAGCACGCGCGGCTGGCGGCCGACCTCTCGCGCTGGGTGAGCACGCAACTGCTCGGGAGCGAGCGGGACGACCTGATCCCGTGGATCACCGGCCAGGCGTCTTCGGCGGAGTACCGGCGCGCCACCGCTGAGGCGCTGGCCTTCCTGAACTGGCTCCGCCGCTTTGCCGAGGCCGAGCTCGACAAGGAGGGCGAGCGATGAGCACGCCACACCAGCCCCGTGGCCCACGACCGGGGGAAAGCCTGACCGCCCCTCGGGACAGCAGCGGCCCGAGTCGAGAGGGCCCCGTGACCTCGAGCGGCCCCCGTTGCCGCACTCGACGGTCGACGCCTGGGAGCGCCTCCGGAGCTCTGGCCAGTTGGTGAACCCCAGCCTCCTCTTCGACCGCTACGCTGTCTTGGGAGCGGTTCGAGACAACGGTAGCCGACCTGCTCTGCGCGTCGAGCATCTGAAAGCTGTCCAGGTTGCGATGCGGAGCCTCGCTGCACAGGAGCTGGCCCGTGCCTACCAGGCGCGCTGGCGGGCGATGGTACGGGCGGCTGGCGCCGAGCCGTTCACGCTGCCGCTCCGGGCTCGCTTGGTCACCGGGCTCGGCAGCGGCGGCCCGCTGGAGATCGGCTTCCGCTTCGACCGGCTCGGCTTCCCGATCCTCCCTGGAAGCGGCGTCAAGGGCGTCGCCCGCGCCTATGCCGAGCTGGTCGAGAAGCGAGACGAGAGCGATCCCGACTTCCTCGCCGTCTTCGGCCGCACCCCCAAAAAGGGTGAATCTCAGGACGTCGCACAAGCAGGGCAGCTCGTCTTCTTCGACGCGATCCCGATCGAGGGCCTGGAGCTCGCGCTCGACGTGATGACGCCGCACTATCCCGACTACTACCAGGGCAAGGAACCGTGGCCGACACCCTGGCAGAACCCGGTACCGATCACGTTCCTTACGGTCGCGCCAGGGACGACCTTCGCCTTCGCGGTTGGCCTGCGGCAGGGCGTGACCGATCCACAGCGCCGTCTGCGCGCGCTCGCCGAGACCTGGCTACGCCAGGGCCTCGCTGAGCTCGGCTTCGGCGCCAAGACCACGAGTGGCTACGGGCGATTCGTCGCAGATGGGGGACGCGGGTCGTGACAGTACAGAACCAGGATGTCCAGCGCATTCTCGTGCTCAACGTCGGATTACCGTCCGAACAGGAACCTGAGACGCGCTCCGAGATGTACGCAATCGAGCGGACGCAGCCGCACCACGTCGTCTTCGTCTGTTCCGAAGCGTCACGCGCCCTGGTACGCGAGTATATCCGGCTGGCGAACCTCGGGCCTGAGCGACACGAGGTGCTCACCCTGGAAGATCCGGACGATCTCGTGCTCGTGTACGAGCAGGTCAGCGCCGCCTTGCACCGCCTCCGGAGCCGCTGGCCTGAGGCCTCGGTCGTCGTGGACTACACGGCTGGCACGAAATCGATGAGCTGCGCCACAGCGATGGCAGCGGTCGACTGCGAGGACGACAAGGTCACCTTGCGGCTCGTCCACGGGCAACGCGGCGAGGGATCGACGGTGGTGCCAGGAACCGAGACTCATCGTCCGGTCCAGCGCATCCACGATATCCGGGCGCGGAGACGACTCGCATCGCTCCGTGGGGCACTCGCGCGCTACGACTACGTCGCTGCAGGAGCGGGCATCGAGGAGATCATCTGTAGCGACGTCTCGTCGCAGCTCGCAGAGCGGTGTCGCCCGATCCGCGACCTCTGCCGGGCGTTCGACGCGTGGGATCGCTGGGAACTGCAGACGGCTCGACAGTTGTTCACGGCCTACCGCTCCTATCCGGCCGGCAGGCAGCCAGCGTTCGAACGGCTGACTGTGCTCGAGCAACTGGCGGTCGTGGCCGAGGCGGCGAGAGGTGGCGCCGATCTGGCAGCGGCGCGGGACCCGTACGTCGCCGTCGAGGATCTGCTCCTCAACGCCGAGCGGCGGGCGACGCAGGGGCGCTACGACGACGCGGTCGCGCGCGTCTACCGGGCGCTGGAGCTGTTGGCGCAGCTCCGGTTGCGCATCGCCTACGGCGTGGATACCGCAGACGTCGATCCCGGCAAGCTGCCCGAGCAGGCGCGCGGCCGCATCGACGGTGACCCCGAGGGTGAGCCGAGGAAGCTCGGTCTCTGGCGTGCCTGGGAGGTACTCGCGGCGTACCCGAACGAACCACTCGCTGCCTGGTTCGCTGAGTCCCGGGATCGACTGTGGGATTTCCTCGCGGTGCGCAACCAGTCGATCCTCGCGCACGGGGTGACGGCGGTCAGCCGGAGAGAGTGGGAAGGCAAGGGGCAGGCGGCGCTCGACCTGTGCCGGGTCGCCCTCCAGCGGCTGAGCGAGGCGAAGGTCCGTAAGCCACTCAGACACATGCAATTCCCGCGGGACGAGCTCCTGGACGGGGTGTCGGACGGTGCCTGAGCAGGTTGCGAGTCCCCGAGCGTCCGAGGGCACCACTGACCGCGATTCTGAGACTCGGGCGGTAAGGAGAGCCTACAGGATGGGCGATATTCAGTTTAGATGTCTGTCTGCGCGTGTCGGCATCACAGCGCCAGGGGGATAGGGTTGGGGTAGCCGTCCGGTTTCCGGCAATCCGGTACGAGCACTCGAGGTGTGAGGCGATGGGAAGGAGGTAACCCGCGTGAGTCGTTCCGCGAGTCTTCTGTGCGTGCTCGTTGTCGCGCTTGCGCTTGGCCCATTGCAGGCGTTGCCGGCTCGCGCCGCCGGGGGTGGGATGAGCGCCGCGTTCGCTCGCACCTGGGCGCGGACAGATCGGCCGGTGGCCGAGGGACAGGCAAACCGGACCTGGATGTGGGGGCCAGGGCCATTCAGCAATGTTCTCTTCGAGCAATACGATGAGGGGTCGATGCGCGGTTTCCGCGTCGTCCAGTATTTCGACAAGACGCGGATGGAGATTACGGATACAGAAGCTGATCCGGTAAATCCCTGGTACGTCACGAATGGCCTGCTGGCTAAGGAGCTCATCACCGGGCAGCTCCAGCTCGGCCACAACAGTTTTTGGCAGGGGCCGCCGGCGTCGGTGAATGTCGCTGGCGACCAGAATGACCCCAATGGCCCGACGTACGCCACCTTCAACACGCTGATGGGCCACCAGCCGCTGCCGCTCGGCTGGACGATCATCCAGACGGTCGACCGTGCTGGGAACGTGGGCGCGAACCAGAGCCTGGCGAGCTTCGGGGTGACGGCTGCCACGTTCGTTCCGGAGACCAACCACACTGTGGCCTCGGTCTTCTGGGAGTTCATGCAGAGCGAAGGCCTCATCTATCAAGACGGGGGTTTTCGGAACGGACGGCTCTTCGAAAACCCGTTCTATGCCACAGGCTACCCGCTGACCGAGGCCTACTGGACGACGGTGCTGGTCGGTGGGGTGCCGAAGCTCGTGCTCGTGCAGGTCTTCGAGCGGCGGGTGCTCACCTATACGCCGGACAATCCACCAGGCTGGCAGGTCGAGGCTGGAAACGTCGGCCAGCACTACTATGCCTGGCGGTACGGCTTGCTCGGAGACGAACCGCTGACCTGGACGGCGCTGGGTGGCCCCTACGCCGAGATCCGGCCCGAAGAATTGCCGTACATCGATGTGCTCTTCTTGAGCATCTGGCAGCTTCAGGTCGGGCTCCAACCGCTCACGTTCCTGCTCGACCACCCGGATCGCGACAACCCGCAGTGGCGGGCCGATGTGGAGACCCGGCTGATCTTCATGCAGGACGCGGTACGCGCGCTGCGGGAGGTCTCGCCGCCGCCGCGACTCGGGTCAGCCCATAGCGAGGTGCTGGCCGCACTGAACTACTTCGATCGGGCGTCGTCGGAACTGCGCCAGTATCTCGCCACCGGTGACGGAACGCTGGAACGGGCTGCGTATTTCGACGTGCTCCAGGGACTGGCCGCCCTCGACGAGCTCGGTCTCCTAGCTGCACGAGGCACGAAACCGGCTCTCGGCCGAACGCAGGCACTGCGATCTGTTTCCTAGGAGGGGTCAATCTATGTTCTGCCCTCAGTGTGGTGCGGAAGCAGTTCCCGGCGCTCGCTACTGCACCGGCTGTGGGGCCAAGCTCCCAAGCGAGCTGGCCCAGTCGAACGAGCAGCTCGAGACGGTGCCCGGTCCTCTACCGGCTGGCACAGCAGGGGCTCTGGCTGAGCAGGTTGCGATGGAACCAGCAGATGCCCCCAAAGACCAGCAGAGCGAGCCGGCGGTGATCCCCTTCCCCTCACGCTCGCTCGAGCAGGTGTCTCAGCGGCCTGCACCTCTGGAGGCCCGAGAGCCTAAACCTCAGGATCAGCCGGAGGCTGGCGAAACGAGAGCGCGGCCAGCGAGTCGCTCTCTCGCCACGGGCGCGGTCAGGTGGCTGGCTGCCCTGAGTGTGGCGCTTCTGCTGACGCTGGGCATCGGCACTGCCCTGGCCCTGACCGAAGTGTCGCGACGCGACCAGTTAATTCGCGATCACGAGCGCCAGGCCGCGGCGCTGATCGAAGCGAACCTGGCCTACCAGGATCAGGTGAGCGCACTCGTAGGCGAGCGCGACCGGCTGGCCCAGGAGCGCACGGCACTGACGAAGGAGCGGGATGCGCTAGTCGCCGAGCGCGACGCGCTCAACGCGACGATCGACGATCTGGAGTCGACAGTTGCTGAGTACCAGAAGCAGGTTGCCGACCTGAACGCTCGGTTGGGCGAGCAGGGTAGGCAGCTCACACAGGCGCGCGAGGAGGCCTCCCGGCAGCAGACGCGGGCCGAAGAGGCCGAGGCCTTCGGCGTGATCATGAGCCAGGTGGTAGCGCTGGATAACGAGATCCACGCGGAGTTCGAACGTCTCTTCAACGCCGTCGCAGACATGAACAAGGCCTATCGAAGTGGCAATAGCGTTGGGTATTTCGCCGCTTACGAAGCGGCGCTGAAGAGTGCTGCCCGCCTTGACCAGCTCTTCGCCGAGCGAGCCCGGCTCCTCGCGCAGATTGGTTACTAGGAGCAGCCCATGCGTTGGGGCACGATCCTTCTGGCACTCGGTACCGTGCTGGCGGCCTCGCTGGCGGTCGCACTCGGCGTCGTCCTCGCGCTTCGCCTTCAAGAGCCGTCCGATCGCCCGGTGCTCGATCCCCGGGTGCAGCTCACCGTCACGCCGATTCCGACTCTGCCGCCGCTGGATGTCACACCGGTGCTCTCCGGTACGCCGACGCCGGCGGCGGCGAGCACGCCAGTCGCGACCCCGCTCCCGGTCGCGGCCGGTCAGGGTGACAATCCGGCTCATGCGGCGATCGGGAGCGTGGTGCTGGTGCGAACCCCCACCGGCCAGGGTACCGGGTTTGCTTGGGCCAGTCGAGGCGAAGTGCTGGTGCTGGTCACGGCGGCTCACGTCGTGGAGGACAACCAGCGCGTTCTGATCATCGCTCCGGACGGTGTCGCACATCCAGCGGAGGTGCTCCTCCGTGATCCGGTCGTCGACATCGCGCTGCTGGAGGTCACCGATGGGCTCTCGTTGAAGCCACTCGCGCGCGGTGACTCGCGGCAGCTCGTGCCCGGCGATCCGCTCTACGTGGTGGGATTTGCCCTGGGTACCGAACTCCTGGGCGACCCGACGGTTACTCGCGGCGTGCTTTCGGGACGCCGCGTCGTCGGTGGAGTTGAGTACTTGCAGACGGACGCTGCTATGAACCCGGGGAACAGTGGTGGGCCGGTGCTGGACGGCGAGGGCCGCGTGGTGGGAGTGGCGATCGCAGCCATTCGTAACGTCGAGGGCATGCCGATGGAAGGTTTGAACTTCGCCGTCACCGTCGAAGAGTTGATGAGCGTGGCTGAGAGCTGACCTCCAGTCGAGCAGCCCTCGAGTGCCGGCTACAGACCGCGCGACGTGCTGCAGGCCATCCGGGCTCGGTGAGAGATGGCCGAGCCCGGTGGCCGCGGCGAGCCTGCTGATGTGCAACTGGGCTCTAACCGGGTGTCGAGTTGCCCGCATGTCAGGCCGGGCGAGAGACGGGAGCGGGCAGTCTCTCGACGCGGCTTACGATGCTGTCGGAGAGCTCGGCAGGCAGGCCGACCTGCTGCAACCAGGCCCTCAGATCGTCCAAGCTCGTGAACTCCTCCTCGCCCCAGCGCATGCGCTGCCGCTCGGCCGGATCGTGCACGACCCAGATCCGGTGTCGAACCCGGACTATGCGGCGCGAGCCGGTCTCCACATGCAGTCTCGCCTCGATCGGCTCACCGATACCGGCCTGACGGCGATTCCGCCTCGCGCAGGCGACTTCGAGGGCGGGGCGCGCGGGGTCGGGAATCCACGTGCACGACCACCCTGCTAGTTCCTCGGGTGTGATCGGTCGCTCGCCCGCCTCTATGCCAGCCATCCTTCCTCCTCCCACAGGTGCCAGTGGAGCCGCGCACTCACTGCGAGCGGCCGCGCGCGGCTACCGGCCAGATCGCTTCCACCATCCTGTCGCGCACGACGATGTAGCGGTCGTGCAGGTTGACCGTAGTGCACACGTGCCCTGGCAGGAAGCGCACCTTGTCGCCGGGGCGCAGGCTGCGCGCCTCTCCCTCCAGTCGAAGCTTCGCGTGCTCTTCCGAGAGCCCCAGCACGGTGATACCAGCGATGCCGTCGGCCACAGGCAGGCCGAGCTCCGGAGTGGCGGTCTTCAGCCCGATGTCGGCCACTGCCCGGTCGGGTGCCGGCCGGCTGACGATCGTCGACCAGAGGAAGATCGCCGGCTCGAAAACGTTGCCCGGCCCCTCGACTGCGCGGTAGGTCGCATCCATAAAGACGTAGCTGCCCGCCTGGATCTCGTCGAAACCATCGATCTGGCTGGTAATGTCGTATGTGCCGGTGCCCCCACCGCTCACGAGCTCCACCGGGATGCCAGCGCTCTCGATCAACCGCCGGGTCTCGATCAGCGGCGCCATCGCCTCGCGCACGCGCCGCTCGCGCTCGGCGCGCTCCCTCACCGTCACGAGGTGCCCCTCGTAGCCCTGGAGCCCGCGGAAGACCAGGCCGGGGAGCTCGACGACGCGGCGGGCGAGCGCCAGCGCCGGCTCGCCCGGCTCGACGCCGCAGCGCCGCATGCCGATGTCTACCTCGACCAGAATCCCGACACTCGTACCAGCCGCCTGCGCCGCCGCCGAGATCTGCTCGGCGTTGGCTGCGTCGTCTACGCACACGGTGACCTGAGCGTAGCGGGCCAGCCGCACCAGGCGGGCAATCTTCTGCTCTCCTACCACCTGGTTGGCGACCAGCAGGTCGCGGATCCCTGCCTGCGCCAGTACCTCCGCTTCGCCGAGCTTGGCGCAGGTGATGCCGACCGCCCCGGCCTCGAGCTGCATGTGAGCGATCCGGGGAGACTTGTGCGTTTTGGCATGAGGGCGGAGCACCGCTCGGCTGCCGCGGAAGTAGGCGGCCATGCGGGCGATGTTGCGCTCCAAGGCGCCGGCATCGATGACCAGCGCCGGAGTGTCGACCGCCTCCAGCGGCTTACCGATCAGCGACATCGCACCGCCCTCCTCCTCAGCCACGAGCCTTCCCGCTCGATCCTAACCGGAAACCAGATCGGTCGCCAGAGCCGTCCCGTCGAGACCGATCTTCAGGGCCGACTGGTACTCTCGGTGGTGCCCGTTCAGTCCGCTGCCGCTGCCTGCTCGCGCGCTTCCGGCGCACCCTCATAGCTGGCGGTCACCACCGTGTGCAGCCCGCCCCGGATGTTGAAGTCGGCGATCACGGTCATCCGGCGCGGCTGGAGGGCCGCCACAAGGTCGTCGAGAATCTGGTTGGTGACCGCCTCGTGGAAGTGCCCCTCGTTTCGGTACGACCAGAGATAGAGCTTGAGCGACTTCAGCTCGACACAAAGCTGGTCAGGCACGTAGCGAATCGTGATCGTGGCAAAGTCGGGTTGCCCGGTCTTCGGGCACACGCAGGTAAACTCGTCGGTCGAGATCTCGATCTCGTAGTCTCGCTCGGGTTTAGGGTTGGGGATCGTCTCTAGCGTCTTGCTCGGCTGTGTCGGCATCGTGACCTCCGGATTCGTTCTCGGTCTTCGCTGCGTCGTTATGCCGATAAGTATACCGGGCGGCCAGCCCGCTCCTGCTCGGCGCGCTCGTCGCGCTGCAGACCGGTCCTGCAGCGTGTCCCTGCGGTACAATGCCGCCGGAAGCGAAGGAGGTTGGCGTGGGCTTCATCGGTCTGGAACCGGAACCGCTGACACCGCGAGGACGACGAATCGTCCTGACAACGCTGGTGCTGGCGCTCCTCGGGCTGGCGATTTGGGTGGCCGCCATCATCTGGATGCTCCACAACCCTGGGCAGGGCTCGCTGCCAGTGGAGGTGAGCCCCTGGTTCCGTTAAGGCGGATGGAGGTACCGCAGCGCAGGCCATGGCGCTTCGCCGGGCGTCCTGGATCTGTCCCTAGCGCGCTCCTTCGCATGGTGCCCGCTCGATGCCTAGGGCCAGTACGCCGCGGAGGACGTGGTCGATGCTGTCGCTCCAGCGGGCCCGGGTGTCGATCGGTGCAGCCCCGATCCGGTGCTAGCGTGGCGATCCGATAGGGGCTAGGTGGCGACCCGTCCCTACTTAGCGGTTTCCCAGCCCGCGGGAGTGAGATGGTCGGGGCTGGGGGGATCCGGGGGAATAGACTTGATGCGCCAATCACAGGGCCGAAGGACAGCCGGCGATGCTCTACCGGTTCCTCAGTAGCGACTACCCGATCACGCTCGTGCTACTGCTCGTCCTCGCCGCGTGGGGGCACTGGCAGCGGGCCGTGGTGCTGGACCTGGTCCGGCTGCCTTCGCGCCGCTGGTCGCTGGTCGGCCGCGCCGCCGTCGCGGCCACCCTGCTGCTCCTGCTCTGGGTGGCAGCGTTCGATAACTGGCGGCAACTGCTCGGTCTTTTCCTGCCGGCGGACGAGCGCTGGATGAGCGACCCCTACGAGAGCGCGCCGACGCCGTGGCCCTTCCGCCTCAGCACGCTGGTGCTGCTCGCGATCTCGGCCGGCGGGTCGGCGCTCGTGTACGCGTACAACCGCGGCGGCCTGCTCCTTCCTCTGGCGCTGCTGCTCCCCGCGCGGGCCTACCTGTACTTCCTCGACCCCATCCGCCAGCGCATCGATGTGCTCCTGCGGATGGCCGAGGGGAGACTGGAAGGCGCGCGGCTCATCGATATCGCCGGGACGCTCTACTGGGCCGTGGGGCTGTACGCGCTGATCGGCTCGCTCGTCCTCGCGGCGTGGCTGTTCGTCTGGGCGCTCGCCGTGCCGGTAGCGAGGATCGTTGTCTGGCTGATCATGCGCCGTCAAGATACGAGCCCCTCGGAACGGTTCTCCCTCTACCGCCAGCGGGCCGAGGCCATGCGCCAGGCGGCGGTGCCGCCCCCTACCGCGTCGCCGGAGACTGTGCCACCGAAGAACGCCGAGTGAGCCCGAAGCGGGGTGCGTCGGAAGAGCGTGTATCAGCGCCCACTCGCCTCACTCCATCGATTCGGCGATCAGGAGCGCGGTCTCCTTCGAGATATCTCCCTCCAGGCGCAAAGTCAGGTCGCGATGCACCCAGAGCAAGGTGTTGCCGGCTAGCCTGGGCTGATCCTGCCACTCGCCACCCGGCGTTCGCACGATCAGCATGTGCGGCCCGCCAGTGATCCAATAGCCCGGCCCATTGCGCACGGTGACCGGCTCGATGACGCTCTCCGGTCCCATCCCTTTCGCGAAGACCGGCTCGTCCGGCGAGCCCTGAAATTGCATGATCAGTAGCCCGACGCCGGTCACCTCGCTGGCCGGGATTTCGGGTGGGCGCGGCCGGTAGACTAGCGTCACTACCGGAGCTGGACGGTCCTCGTCGAGGTAGACCGCGTCCGGCGTGCCGAGCGCGGCAGGAAGCAGGATGCGGAAGGGGACGCGCTGTTGCGCCTCATCGAGTGACATCTCGGTACCGAGCGAGAGGGACGACCTGGGCTCGGCTGTCACCGCCGTGGCCGGAACCGTGGCGGTCGCGACCAGAGCTGGCGGCGTCCCCTGCCCTTGGGCCGTGCTCGTCGCGGTAGCGGGCGTCGGCGAGGCAACGAAGCGGATCTCGATCCCCGGCAGGCCGAACCACTCAGCGACAGCCGAGCGTGCTGCCGGCCAGAGACCGATCACCAGCGCAGCGAGCAGCGCGCAGGCCAGAAGCGCAGCAGCAAGCCGGCTTCTCGGGGTCAGCAGGGTGCTCCACCTGGAGCGGGACGGCTGCTGGCCTGCGAGCAGGCGCTGCCGCACCGGCCCGCTGAGGTCAGGTGCCGGTGGGAGATCGAGTTCCTCTCGCAGGCGGGCGAGCGCGGCTTCCAGGT
>Ga0073929_1000877_pt1 | contig 34002 bp, 39 predicted proteins | sample DewCreD2012metaG_3_FD_76966 | JGI IMG/M metagenome (GOLD analysis project Ga0073929, IMG submission 76966) | Hot spring sediment bacterial and archeal communities from British Columbia, Canada, to study Microbial Dark Matter (Phase II) - Dewar... ... | reverse complement strand
TGGTGGAGGATTTACTTCATTATTACTACTACCATTATTACTACTACCACCACCATTACCATTTATTTGATTATTGCCGCTACCAATATTTATAGGAGTATTTTTGCCTCCGCCCCCACATCCTGTTATAGCGAACAATATTACTATAGAGATTATCAACCTTACACCAGATTTCAACATCATAACTCACCTCCAGTTTAGAGTACAGGGACTCCTTTTATTTAAAAGGAATCCCTAATAAAAATTATAAATTGATATATTTTATAAGTTATTAACAATGTGAATAAAAATAGAAATAAAAAAGGGGCAAAACTGCCCTTTTATATTTATCATAAAGATATAATCCTAACGGCATCCAATATCATAAGTTTGATATAATTTTTTAATATAGCCCCGGTAGCTCAATCGGAAGAGCAGGAGCGTTCTAAGCTCAAGGTTGGGGGTTCGAGTCCCTCCCGGGGCAAATTTAAATAAAAATTAAGAGGACCCTGAAGGGCCCTCTTAATAGTAACAGAAAGGGTGGAGCCGCAATTTGGGCTCAATCAACCCTTTGCCAATTAAATTATAATACTAAATGTCAGTTTTTAAAAAAATAGATAAAGAAAAACTTAAATTAGCAATTATTATATTTTTAGTAGCCTTTGCGTTTTTTCAAATAGGCTTTTTATATGGCACTAAATTTTATGAACCTTGTGAAATTAAAATTTATAAAAAGTAATTATAAAATTAAAAAATGGAAGTATTAGAAAAAATTTTAGACATATTTGGAAAGTTTCTCTTATTTGTAGTTATTATTTGGGTTGTTGGTTATAAAATATTTAGTAAAATTTGGGAAAAGCTAACAATTGCTCCATGAAAAATTTTAATAGGTTTTTTATAGGGATTTTTATTTTTTTAGATATTTTAGCTTTTTATCTTGCAACTATATTTTTAGTTTTAATTAGATACGGCTTAGACTTGTTTAATCTTAATCTTCACTTAAAAGTTTTTAGTGTTATTTTGCCTTTTTGGCTTTTGATTTTTTATTCGAATAATTTATATGCTCTTAATAGTTCTCAAAAATTTTCTCTAAGGGTAATTAAAAGTTTTCTTACAGGAATAATAATTTCTGTTCTCTTTTTTTATTTTTCTCCTTCGTTAAATATAGCTCCTAAAACAAATTTAGCAATTTTTACTTTTCTATTTCTTTCTTTGTTTTTGCTTAATAGATTGCTTTTAATTGATTATTTTTTACCTAAAAATAGATTAAAAATTTTATTTATTGTTCCCGAAGAATTAAAAGAAAAAATTAAAGAAGATATTAAAACATTAGGAATTTTTGAAATTGTCGATATTTTACAAGAAATTCCTAGTCAGGAAAAATATTTCCAAAATACAGATTTAGTTGTAATAAGTAGAAAAATAAATGTAAATCATCAATTGAAAAATATAATAGAAAAATTTGGCTTTCAACTTCCTATTATGGAATTAATTGATTTTTATGAGAAATATTTAAATAGAATACCCGTTGAAGAAATAGATGAATATTGGGTCTTAAAAGAAATAATAAACCCAGAAAATACCTTTCAAGCTTTGGTAAAGAGAATTTTAGATATTACTTTCTCTTTAATTATAGGTATTTTAAGTTTGCCAATTATTCCTTTTATTGTTTTAGGAATATATTTAAATTCACCAGGTCCAGTAATTTTTAGTCAAAAAAGAGTTGGTAAAGATAACAAAGAATTTATTTTATATAAATTTAGAACAATGAAAAATACAAAGGATTTAGGAATATGGGCTAAAGAAAATGACAAAAGAATATTTTTATTTGGAAAAATTTTAAGAAGATTGCATCTTGATGAAATACCTCAAATAATTAATATTTTAAAAGGAGAAATTTCTTTTATAGGACCTAGGCCTGAACAAGTTCATATAGTTAAAGAATTATCAGAAAAAATACCATTTTTTTCGATAAGACACATTGTCCAACCTGGGGTTACAGGATGGGCACAGGTTAATTATAAATATGCAAGAAGTATAGAAGAAAGCAAGGTTAAATTCGAGTATGATTTATATTATTTAAAAAATAGAAATATAATTTTGGATATTTTAATATTTTTAAAGACAATTTTTAACATTTAAATTTCTTCCTCATCAGCTTTTATTTCTTCGATATAATCAATATTTTCTAAAAGTTTTTTGAGATTAATATCCTCTTTGGTTTTTAATAATAAAAATAGCTGAAATCTTTTAATTTTCATAGGTAATCTTTCTAAAAATGGTCCATATACTTCTAAGTCTATATTTTGCAATAACTTATTTTTATTGATTCTTTCTTTGATTAACAATAATCTTTTGTTTAATTCTTCTAAATTTTTTAAGCGGGAAACAAGTTTAATGACTTTATAAAAAGGAGGCAACTTCAAAAATTCTCTTTCTTCTATAATTTCTTTTAAAATATCAAAGTTTTTGATTTTTTCTAAAACCTCTTTTGGTAAATTTGAATGTAAATATAAATCATTAGCTGAATTTTTCAAATCATTTAAGATTCTTAAATATTTTTCTTTTAAGAAAGGATTAGAAGAGTGGAAAGAAAGATCAAAATTTATAAAAATTCCTACGTCTGTTTTAGGTAAAAAAGGATTAAGAATATATAAGCTTCCTATTAAAATGTAATTTCGGTAATTTTCTTTTAAGAAATTTTTTATATCCCCCTCTTTATTTATGATATAAACAAAATAACCTTCTTTTTCTAAGTATTTTTTAAGCCAATTAGCTCCTATACCTTTGACAAAAAAATCATTAGAACCACAATGAGGACAATTATTTTCTATTTTATAGTTTTTAAAACAAATTCTACAAAAAGCACTATTTTCATATATACTTAAGGGATAATTACACCTTGGACATTGAAATTCATAAAGACAGGTAGCACAAATTAATCTTCTTGCAGTTAATTTTGTAGGTACAAAAATTTTTACTGTTCGATATTTTTCTAAGATATGATTAAGTTCAAAAATAGAATAAAATCTATCAAAATCTATTTTTTCAATAGGATTTTCAATATTGAATTCAATAATAGTTTTTAATGAAGGAAATTTATCGATTACAATCAACTTTGTTTTTAATAGCTTAGCTAATTTTTCTATAATATTTATATAATTAAAATAAGGAATTTTGAAATATTCTTTATAAAAAATATCTCCTTCTTTATAAACAATTATTGTTTTTAATTTTTGCCATGGTAAAAATATTGCCTTCTTGCTCCCAATGTAAATTTTCTTTTCTTTTTTTAAAATTGAGTTGATAAATTCATTAAATTTTTCTTTTTTTACATCTAAATCTAACAAAATTAAGTCTTGCAATTTTTCTTTTTTTAATTTTTCATAAATATATTTTGCATAAGCTTCAGTTGAGGTAATAATAAGAATCGGTCGATCTTTTAAAATGTCATTATTAATTTCTTTTAAATATATTTTTTTAAATTGTTTTTCTTTTTCTAAAAATGGCAAAGGATAATCTTTTATTTTTCTAAAGTAACTTAAAAAGAAATAAAATGAATGAGCTAAAGATATACCATAATTTCTTGAAAGCCATTGAGCTAAGTTTTCTTGCAAACTAGAAATAAATGGTTTTTCTAAATAAACTTCTTTTAAATTTTTTATTTGATAATCAGCTTCTTTTAAAAATTTTTTAGTGTTTTTAATATCTAATTTCTCATAAACATAACCATAAATTTCTTTGTTTTTTAAACCACATTTTACAATAGCTCCTTTATTGACTTCAAAAGTTGAAAAATAAACAAAATAATCAGGACTCTTAAAAGACAATTCTTCTAGAGGTATTATTTTTAAAATTGATATCTTAGACATTTTTGATAAAATTAATATGTAAAATGTTATTGAAAATTGGCATAGATTTAGGTACCGCAAATACAACAATTTATATAGCAGGAAAAGGAATAGTTTTAACAGAGCCAACAGTGGTTGCTGTTGATGAACTTACTAATAAAATTTTAGCAGTAGGTAAGGAAGCCAAAGAAATGATAGGAAAAACTCCTTCAGATATTAAAATTTATCGACCATTAAAAGAAGGTGTTATAGCAGATTATAAAGCTACTTTAGCTATTCTTAAATATTTTTTATCAAAAATAAAAGCCTCTAGATTTTTTAAACCATTGCTAGTAATTTCTGTACCTGCTGGCATAACTTCAACAGAAAGAAAAGCTGTAATTGATGCAGCTATAGAAGCAGGCGCAAGAGAAGTTTATCCTATAAGAGAACCACTTTTAGCAGCCCTAGGCGCAGATTTACCTATAAATTCATCTTCTGGTCATATGATTGTAAATATTGGCGGAGGAACAACAGAAATTGCTGTTATTTCTTTAGGAGGAATAGTTGTTTGGGAATCTATAAAAATTGCTGGAGATAAATTTGATGAGTCAATTAAAGAATATTTAAGAAGAAAATTTAATTTAGCTGTAGGCGAAAAAACAGCTGAGCACATAAAAATACAAGTAGGTTCAGCAATAATTACTAAAAATAATAATGATCTTTCAATGAATGTTAATGGGATTAATATTTTAACTGGACTGCCTATGACTTTAAAGATAACATCAAATAATATAGCTGAAGCTTTGCAAAAAGATTTAAGAGAAATAATTGCTGGTATTAAAAATGTATTAGCTAATACACCCCCAGAATTAGTAGCTGATATTATGGAGAAGGGGATAGTTTTATCAGGTGGTGGAGCTTTACTTAGAAATTTAGATATTTTAATTTATGAACACACAGGCGTACCTACTTATATTTCTGAAGATCCTTTATTTGCTGTAGCTAGGGGGACAGGCAAAATAATGGAAAAACTAGATTTATATAGAAGAATTTTATTATCCCATCGATGATAATAGGTCATCAAAAAGAACAAGAATATTTAAAAAAAATAATAAATGAATATGAAAGAGGAGCATTTATGCTTGTAGGAGCTGAAGGTGTTGGTAAATTTTATACTATTAAAACATTGCTCCAAGAATTAAAACAAGATAATGAGGTGATTATTTTAGATTCAGAAGATAAAATTATTAAACTTTCAACTGCTCATTTGATTCAAAATTTGCTTAGCTATAGTACCCCAAATAGAAGATTTATAGTTCTTAATGATGCGCATAAATTAAATAAAGAAGCACAGAATGCTTTGTTAAAAATAGTTGAAGAAATAAAAACAAAAGCCCTCTTATTTTTTGTCACCCATCGGCCATTTAAGATTTATCCCACTATAAGATCAAGAATGCAAAAAATTTACTTTAAATTAGTTCCTAATCAAGAAATTTATAACTATTTAAAAAGTCAAAATGTAAAAGAAAAGACAATAAATTTGCTTTTAGAATTTTTCCCCGGTAAAATAGGTAAAATTATAGATATTTTAAAAAATAAAGAAAGGTTTAATTTAGTAGCTAAAATATTTTTTGGTAAAGATATTTTCGAAAAACTTTTAACAGTTGAAGAAATTGATCAAAATATGGATTTAGAGGAGTTTATAAAATATTTAATTTTCTTTGAAAGAGCTAAATTGTTAAAAGGAGATAAAAGTGCAATAAATCGAATAAAATTTTTAGAAAGTATTTATCAAGATTCAGATTATTTTTTGAATAGAGAATTACAAATTAGCAATTTAATAATGAACTTATATGGATAAAGCTTATGGTCTTATAAAAAAAGTTATTTTGATTGGAGTAATAATATATTTGTTAGGATTTGCATTTTCTGAAGAATTTATTATGGATGTGGTAAAACCATTAGGAGAAAAATTAGCTCCCCTTGGGGTTAAAATTTTACACTTAAGATGATAGAAGAATTTAAAAAAAATTTACAATCAATTTTAGAAGAATTTAAAAATAGATTAAGAGAGATAAGAAGTTATAAATTTGCTTTACACTGGTTAGAGAATGTTATGATTAATGCTTATGGAAAAAAATATGAATTAAAATCTTTAGCCTCAATTTCACAGCTTGAGATAACGAAATACAAAGTAGAGCCCTGGGATGAAAATATTTTATCTGAAATAGAAAGAGATATTAAAAAGACAAATTTTGGTGGAGGTGTTATTAGAGAAAAAAGATATTTAATAGTAACTTTCCCACCGATTACAGAGGAAACTAAAAGAGAATTGCTAAAAAATTTAGGTCAAATTAAAGAAGAAATGAGAATAAAAGCAAGGAAATTAAGAGATGATTTTTTGAAGGAATTAAAAGATAAGAAAGATAAAAAAGAAATTTCTGAGGATAGCTTTTATAAAACAAAAGAAAAAGCCGATAAAGAAATTGAAGAATTTAATAAAAAAGTTGAAGATTTATTTAAAGAAAAAGAAAAAGAAATTATAGGATGATAGAAAATATTATTTTATTTATTTTATTTTTAGGTATTTTAATTTTTGTTCACGAACTTGGTCATTTTATATTTGCTAAGATTTTGAAAGTTGACGTAGAAGAATTTGCTTTAGGATTTCCTCCAAGATTAATTTCTAAAAAAATAAATGAAACCGTTTATTCTTTGAATTTAATATTTTTTGGTGGCTATGTAAAATTAAGAGGAGAAGATAATGTTGAGGACCCTTATGGTTTTTTAAATCAACCAGCTTATAAAAAAATTTTGATAACATTAGGAGGAGTAATTTTTAATTTAATTTTTGCTTATTTTTTATTTTCTATAGGCTATTTATATGGTTTACCTGAATTTGCAGGACGCATAAGTAATATAACTGTTGTACAGGTTTTTAAAGATTCTCCCGCAGAAAAAGCAGATATAAAAATTGGTGATGTTATTTTGTATTTTAAATATAAAAATAAATTGATAGAGATTAAAAATATACAAAATGTTAAAGATGTTTTGAAAGATTATATAGGGGAAGAAATAACCATAGGAATACTAAGAGGAAAAGAAAAATTAGAAGTTAAATTAGTTCCAGAAATAAAAGATTCTATTGGACCCCTAGGCATAGCTTTTAGCAGCATAAAATTAGAGAAAAAACCTTTCCCCTCCAATTTTTATTATGGGTTAATAAAAACATATGAGGTAAAAAAAAATTTGATATTTGCTTTTAAGGAATTTTTTGTTAGGTTATTTAAGGAAATTAGGGTAGCTAAAGAAGTTGTTGGGCCATTAGGTATTTATGATATTTATACACAAATGAGAACTTTAGGAATAAGTTATATTTTACATTTTATGGCCTTAATCTCTTTAAATTTAGTTTTGATTAATATCTTACCATTTCCAGCCTTAGACGGAGGTAGATTTATTGTTTATTTCGGAGAATTAATAACAGGTAAAAGAATACCATTTAAAATTGAAAATTTAATAAATATAATAGGAGTAACAATTCTTTTAATTTTAGCCTTAATTATTACCGTTAAAGATATCTATTACAAAATTAAATAACTTTTCCTTTATAGAAATCATTAGTTAATTATCTTTTATAATATATCTAATGAAGTTTTTTGCCGATTTGCATTTACATTCAAAATTTTCTCGTGCTTGCTCAAAAAATTTAGATTTAGAAAATTTAAATTACTGGGGTAAATTTAAAGGGTTAAATTTGATAGCTACAGGAGATTTTACTCATCCTCTTTGGTTTCAAGAAATAAAAGAAAAATTAGAACCTAATGGAAAAGGTTTTTTAAAATTAAAAAATAGTGATGAGGATATTTATTTTGTTTTGTCTTGCGAAATAAGTTCTATATTTTCAAGAAAAGGAGAGATAAAAAGAATCCATTATTTAGTTATGTTCCCTAGTTTAGATGACGTGGAAAAATTTAATAGAAAATTATCAACCTTTTCCAATTTATCAAGCGATGGAAGGCCAACTTTAGGTTTAGATATTGTTGATGTTATTAAAATTGCTCTAGATATAAATGAAAATTCTATAATAATTCCTGCTCATATTTGGACTCCCTGGTTTAGTTTATTTGGTTCTATGTCAGGATTTGATTCTATTGATGAAGCCTTCGGTGATTACAAAAAATATATTTATGCAATTGAGACAGGTCTTTCAAGTGATCCTCAAATGAACTGGCGACTTTCTCAATTAGATAATTTTCAAATAGTTTCTTTTTCTGATTCACACTCTCCTTATCCTCATAGAATTGGTAGAGAAGCAGTTTTGTTTGAATTAGAAGATGCTTCTTATTTCAGTCTATTAAAAGCTTTAAAAAATCCTGATGAAAAAAATAAAATAATTTCGACTATTGAATTTTATCCAGAAGAAGGAAAATATCATTATGATGGTCATAGAAATTGTCAAGTAAAATTTTCTCCTGAGGAATCTAAACAAAACAACTATATTTGTCCTGTTTGTTATAAAAAAGTGACAATTGGGGTAATGAGTCGAATTGAAATGTTAGCCGAGAGAGAGAGCAATTATAAGCCACAAAATCGGCCCCCATTTAAACATATCATTCCTTTAACAGAAATAATTTCCCAAGCTTTAAATTCTGATCCAACAACCAAAAAAGTTTTAGATGTTTATTTTAAAATCTTAAGTTTTTATGGTAATGAACTGAATTTTTTCTTTAATCCTGGTGATTATGCCAAAATTAAAAATATATTACCAGAAAAAGTATTTTTGGCCATAGATAAGTTTTTTAAAAACGAAATTTACATTGAACCAGGTTATGACGGAGAATATGGGAAAGTTAAAATATTATTAGAAGAAGAAAAAGCAGAAAGCCAAAAAGAAAAAGTAATTAAAAAGCTATTTTAAAATGGTTATTTATTATATCTTTTATGATATTTTTCATGATTTTTATAGATTTTTAAGGTTTTGGTATAAAGAAGTGCTTAAATTTATTTTTGGCGAATTTGTAAAAAATTTTTTGTTAATTGAAAAAAATTTCAGCATACGATTAAATTTAAAACATTTTTTTAAACCACTTTATGGCATAAGATCAATAGAAACATATTTTTATGCCATCCCCCTAAGAATGATTTTAATTTTAATTTCATTATTTTTGCATTTAATTAATGCTTTAGTATTTATACTAATTTTACTTTTTTGGGTATTATTTCCATTTTTATCTGTTTTAATTTTTATGCGAATTTAGAAAATGGAGAAATGTTTTAATTATCCTTTGCTTTATTTATCGCCCCTTCAAAAAGCTGTTTATAAAATATTGCTTGATGCTTTTAGGTTTTTTTTAGTAGTTTTAGGCATATCTTTTTTATTTTTAGTAAAGAAATTTCCTTTTAATTTAATAGGTTTTTGGATTTTAATTATATATCTTTTCCGCTTTCTTTATTTTAGAAAAAGAGGGCTCAAAAACTTAAAATATGAAGATTCAAAAAACATAGCTGATTATTTTGAGGAAACAACTAAATTGTTATTATTAACAGTTGTAGAAAAAACAGAAATATTAAAAGATTACAACAAAACACAATTTATTTTACTCTCTCAGCTATTGGAAACAAAAGAAATTAGAAATTTACTTAATAGGACAAACTTGTCTCTTAAAGACCTTAAAAAGCAAATGAAAGAAATTATTCCTGAGACAGAAAAAACTATTAGTTTAGATATACAAGAAAATCCCCGTAATTTAATTTTAAAGAATTTAGAACCTATTTTAATAAGATCTTATGAAATTGCTAAAGAATTAAACTTTTCTTATGTTTCTTTATCTGCTCTCTTTTTAGCTTTGATTGAAAAAGGCAATCCTGTTTTAAATGAGTTTTTCAATAAAAATAATATCACAATAGAAAATGTAAGACCAGCTATTATTGTTGAACATTTCAAAAATCTTTATCTAAAAACAAAACTCCAACCACACTCTGTATTTTTAGAATTTATTCCTAGAAGAAGATGGTTAAATAGAACTTGGACAACATCTCCAACTTATTTTTTAGATAAAATCGGCATAGATTTGACCTTTTTTGCAGAAAAAGGCGAATTAGGTTTTATTATAGGGCATCAAAAAGAGATAGAAGCTATAAAGTCGAAATTAAAAAGAGAAGAAAACTTAAACATAGCCTTCGTAGGAAGAGAAGGAAGTGGTAGAAGTACTATAGTATATCATTTAGCCTATCTTATTAGCAAAGATTTAGTGCCAGAAAAATATTTAGACAATAGAATTATTCAAATAAATCTTCCAGAACTTTATGCCGGAGAACCTATAGAATTTCAAACAAATGTTAATCAAATTTTATCTGAAACAGTTAATGCAAGAAATATAATCTTATATTTACCAGAATTTCATCAAATTTTATTATCACCAATTTATTCAGTTGTTTGGCCACTAATTTATCAGTATTTAAAAACTGGGAATCTTTCTATAATGGCAAGTTTTACTCCAGAAGGTTTTTCTAAATCTAAATCCTTGTTTGGCTTGGAGTCTGTGTTTGAAATTATTGAAATTGAAGAATTAAATGAAAATGAAGCAATTACTCTTTTAACATTAGAATCAATAATTTATGAAAAAGAATATAAAGTAATAATTACACCCCAATCTATCACAAAAGCTGTTATTTTAGCTAAAAAATTTTTAGTTCATAAACCATTGCCTGCTTCGGCTAGAGATCTTTTAAAAGAAGCAATAGGGCATGCTAAAAGTTTAGGTATAAAATCTATAACTGAAGAAGTAATTGGCGATACTTTTACAAAATTAACAGGTATCCCTATAAAGGCTCCTTTAGCTACAGAAAAATATATTTTAGAAAATTTAGAGGATATTATCCATCAAAGAATTGTTAACCAAGATTATGCAGTAAAAGAAGTAGCTAGAGTTTTAAAAATATATAGAGCAGGAATAGAGAAGAAAAAAGGCCCTATTGCTTCATTTTTGTTTATAGGACCAACAGGTGTTGGCAAAACAGAGCTAGCAAAAGTTTTAGCCCGAATTTATTTCGGCGGTGAGGATAGAATGATAAGATTGGATATGGTTGAATTTCAAAATTTAGAAGATATAGAAAAACTAATAGGCAGTGAAGATGGACAAATTGTTGGTAGATTAACTGAAGAAGTAGCTAAAAATCCTTATTCATTAATTTTATTAGATGAATTTGAAAAAGCACATCCTCAAATATTAAATCTATTTTTACCAATTTTTGATGAAGGTTATATCAAAGATGCTTTAGGAAGAACCATAGACTTTTCCAATACTTTAATCATATGCACCTCTAATGCTTTGTCAGATTATATCAAAGAAGAAATAGAAAGTGGTAAAAGTATAGAAATGATTGCCCCCATAATTAGGGATAAATTATCTGAAGTATTCAGAGCAGAACTTTTAAATAGATTTTCTGGGGTGATAATTTTTAGAATTCTTTCCTTAGAAGATGTTGAGAAAATTGTAGATATTTTAATTAAAGAAGTTAAAGGGATGCTTTTACAAAAATTTGGAATTACTATAGAACTTAAAGAAAATGCTAAAAATAAAATAATAGAATTAGGATATAATCCTGTATATGGAGCAAGAGAACTTAAAAGAACTATCGAAAGAGAAATTTTAGGACCATTATCAGAATTTATTTTACAAGAAAAAATCAAAAGAGGCGGAAAAGTAATCGTTGATTATCAATATAGTTTTATCTTTGAAATAACCTAAAAATGAAAAAAGCACTTTTTGTACTTATTTTATTTATTTCAGTTTCTTTTTTAATATTTTTCATTTTAGAGTTTTTTAATGTTCCTAAGAACGTGATGATTTTTAATCCTAATTTATTTGATATTTTCAAGTTAGATGATTCAAAAGCTATTTTAGTTTTAGGTAAAATGGGAGGATATCATTATGGGGCCGAAAATACCGACGCCATGTTTGTATTTTATATAAAAAACGAAAAAATTTTTATTATTCATATTCCTAGAGATTTAATAGTAAAAATTGGTAATGATTTTTATAAAATAAATTCACTTTATGCTTTCAAAAAAATGGATGAGCTTCTTTATGAGGTTAGTAATTTTACAGGTTTAAAAGTGAAAAAATATATAGTAATAGATTCCTATATTGTTAAAAAAGTTGTTGACTTATTAGGAGGCTTAGAAGTTGAACTTAAATATCCTGTAACAGATGCAGTAAGTGGTTATACTTTATTTCCTGGGAAGCATAAATTGAATGGAGAATGGGTTGATTTTGTAATTAGATCAAGATATTATTCTGATGGGGACTTTACTCGGATGAGGAATCAGTTTATAATTATTAAATCTCTTAAAGAGAATTTGCAGAAAACGAGCCTTGAAAACATATTTCGTGTTTTTAATTTTATTGTTGGATCTAAAAGTCATTTTGAGACAAACCTGGATTATAAAGAAATGATAGAGTTAATAAGAGAAATTTCAAAAGTGAAAAGTAAAAATATGAAAGAAATATGGATAGGTTATGATAAAAAAATATGGATTGACGGTTATTTTAACATTAAAATTAATGCCCATTATGCGCCTGCTTATGGATTATATCCTAAAGATGGAGTTGGAGAATATTCAACAATTAGAGAAAAAATCAAAAAAGAGATTGCCGAAAAGCATTAGAAAATATATAAGAGAATTAAAAGCACGACTAAGAAGAGAATTATTATCTGAAGAAGAAATCAGAAAAAGAATCGAAGAAATTATTAAAAAATTCAATAAATGATCGAGAGATTAAAAAATTTTAAAAAAATAATAAGAAATAAAATTCCTAAGCCCCTCTTAAATTTTTATCATTATCTTTTTGCTTTATTAGGAGCAATTTATTATAAATTTCCTTCTAAAGAAATTATAGTTATAGGTGTTACAGGAACAAAAGGTAAAACTACAACCTGTTATCTTATTTATTCATTGCTTTCTAAATTGGGAATAAAGACAGCTCTTTCATCTTCAATGTATTTTTATTTTGGGGAAGAAAAAATAGAGAATAAAACTAGAATAACTATGCCTGGAAGATGGTTTTTACAAGAATTTTTAAGAAACGCGGTTAATAAACAATGTGAGGTAGCAATTATAGAAGCAACATCTGAGGGCTTATGGCAAAATAGACACAAATTTATAGATTTTGATATTTGTATTTTCCTTAACTTACATCCAGAACATATTGAACATCATGGCAGCTTCGAAAACTATAAAAGAGCAAAGGGAAAATTATTCGAAAATCTTTTAAGAGGCACAAGAAAACACCTTAAAGGAAAATTGGTTAAAAAGACGATTATTGCTAATGCTGATGATTTTTATTCTGATTATTTTCTTTCATTCCCCTCTGAAAGGAAAATAACTTTTGGTTTAGAAGGTAATCCGCAAAAAAAAGATCATCTTCAAATAATTAAATATAGGCTAACAACAAAAGGAAGCTACTTTATTTTAAATGAAAATTTAGAAGATAAAAAAGAAACAAATTATTTTTCAAAATTAATAGGGAAACAAAATCTTTACAATATTCTTGCCGCCCTCTGCGTGTTAAAAGTTTTAGATATCCCAATTAAAGGTGTTAAAGAGATATTAAAAGATATTGAACCCCTAGAAGGACATTTTGAAATTGTTCAAACTAAAAATTTCAAAGTAATTATTGATTATGCCCACACGCCTGATTCCATTGAAGAACTTTATAAAAATATTTGGAACATTTTTAAACCACAAAGGCTTTTATGCCTTATAGGTTCTGCTGGTGGCTTAAGGGATAAATGGAAAAGACCAGAAATTGGTAAAATTGCCGCTAAATATTGTAATATAATTGTGATTTCCGATGAAGATCCCTTTGACGAAGATCCTCTAAAAATTATGAAGGAAATAGAATACGGCGTTAAGAATTACTTATCAGAATACGAGTTTAATAAACCCTACAAAATAATCGAGAATCGTCGTGAGGCTATCAAATATTTACTTGACAATTACCAAAAAAATGATATAATTGTCCTAATAGGCAAGGGAGCCGAGCCAACGATAGAAACTAAAAATGGTTCTATACCTTGGAATGAAAAAAACGTAGTTTTAGAATTGATTAATGAATTAAAACCTAATAAGAAAAATGAAAATAATAGATTCAGTAATAAATAGATTGAATTTTTTAAAAGCGCATAAGATTGTTAATGCTGAAGAAAGTTTAATTTTAAGCTATATAGCTGCTCATAGTAAAAACGATATTGATCCTAGATTGAAAATAAAAGTTTTGGAGGCGTTGAAAGCTTTGATAAGGAAAAGTAAAAAAAATTTTGGTATGCTGATAATTTTAGGATGGAAAAGAGAATGGAACAATCAATATGCAGCTTTGCTTGATGAAACACAAAACTTATTTGAAGAGAAAAGATATGATTTAAAAAATATGGAAATTGACGAAGCAGTTAAAGTTTTTTCTATAATGAGAGATTTCGATGGCGCTATTTTGATTAATAAAGAAGGTATTATAATTGCGAGCGGAATATATTTAATAAATCTTAATCCTAAAAAGGCTTTAGAAAAATTAAAATTACAAGGTGAAGATCTTTCTCAGGCTTTCGGCTTTAGGGAAAAAGTTCATACTAGGCATATTACAGCAATTACTGCCTCTTTAATTTTAGAGGGGACTACAGCTTTTACTATTTCTGAAGAAACCCGAATAATTAGAATGTATGAAAATGGTAGAATAATTTATTCTAGTTTTCAAGACGAGAAAAAACAAATAATTAAAGCAATTAAAAAAGATACAAAATCTTGCAATCCTGTCTTGGTTTGATTATAATTTTTTAAAGAGAATATTTTTGTGGGTGGTGTTAATATTGAACCCTTTTGTAAAAGCAAAAAAGATCCTTAATTATCCGGGCTGGACTTTATATGGGAGTTTGATCCTGGCTCAGGGTGAACGCTCGCGGTGTGGATAAGGCATGCAAGTTGAACGGTCATAAAGCAGAGCTTGCTCTGCTTTATGATACGTGGCAAACGGGGCAGTAACACGTGCCTAATCTACCCTGAAGACGAGAATAACTCCCGAAAGGGAACTAATTCTCGATAGTCCTATCTTTACATAAGTGAAGATAGGTAAAGGGACGATAAGTCCGCTTCAGGAAGAGGGCGCGGCCGATCAGCTGGTTGGTGGGGTAATAGCCTACCAAGGCTAAGACCGGTAGGGGATCTTAGAGGGTGTTCCCCGCCAAGGGCACTGAGACACGGGCCCTACTCCTACGGGAGGCAGCAGCCGAGAATCTTGGGCAATGGGCGAAAGCCTGACCCAGCGACACCGCGTGGCGGAAGAAGCCCTTCGGGGTGTAAACGCCTTTTGTGGGGGATGAAACTCTACGCAGTTGTGTAGAGTTGACAGTACCCCACGAATAAGGGACGACTAACTTCGTGCCAGCAGTCGCGGTAAGACGAAGGTCCCGAGCGTTACCCGGATTTACTGGGCGTAAAGGGCCAAAAGGCGGGAACACAAGTCTTTCCTTAAATCCTTGAGCCTAACTCAAGGACTGGGGAAGATACTGTGTTCCTAGAGACTGCCAGGGGCCGACGGAACGCACGGTGTAGGGGTGAAATCCGTTGATATCGTGCGGAACGCCGAAGGCGAAGGCAGCCGGCTAGGGCAGTTCTGACGCTGATTTGGCGAAAGCCAGGGGCGCGAACCGGATTAGATACCCGGGTAGTCCTGGCTGTAAACGATGGGTGCTAACTCTGGGGAGATTCGACCCTCTCTGGGGTAAAGCTAACGCGTTAAGCACCCCGCCTGGGAAGTACGACCGCAAGGTCGAAACTCAAAGGAATAGGCGGAAGGCCGCACAAGCGGTGGACCATGTGGTTCAATTCGATAGTAACCGAAAAATCTTACCCAGGCTTGACATGTTTGTCTTAATGCCCTCTTCGAAAGAAGAGGGCAGCCGGATTTTATCCGGCGGGCAAGCACAGGTGCTGCATGGCCGTCGTCAGCTCGTGGTGTGAACTGTAACCTTAAGTGGCACAACGAGCGCAACCCCTGCCCTGTGTTACATGTGTCACAGGGGACTGCCGGCTTCAAGCCGGAGGAAGGTGGGGATGACGTCAGGTCTGCATGGCCCTTATGCCTGGGGCGACACACATGGTACAATGCCAGGTACAACGGGTTGCAAGGCCGTAAGGCTGAGCTAATCCCTAAAAGCCTGGCCCAGTTCGGATTGGAGGCTGAAACTCGCCTCCATGAAGGCGGAATCGCTAGTAATCGCGGATCAGCTATGCCGCGGTGAATACGTTCTCGGCCTTTGCACTCACTGCCCGTCAGGCCAGAGGAGTCATCTCTACCCGAAACCCTACTTTTTGTAGGATGAGGGTAGGGGTGATGACTAGGGCTAAGTCGTAACAAGGTATCGCTAGGGGAACCTGGCGATGGACCAATTCTGTTTTAAAGTTTTACTAAACCATCTTTTTAGCTGGAGTCCAGCCCGGATAATTAAGGATCTTTGTATCTTATTTTTTTATTTTTTTGCTATAATTATAGGTAAATAAAATATAACAATAATAATGAAAGTTTTACTCATAGAAGATGATAAATTTTTAAGGCTATTATTAGAAAGAAAATTAAAAAATGCAAATTTTGAAGTTGTTTCTGCTGAAGATGGAGAAGAGGCTTTAGAAAAAATTGTTACAGAAAAACCTGATTTGATTTTGTTGGACATCATATTACCTAAAAAAAGTGGCTTCTCTGTTTTAGAAGAAATTAATAAAGATGAAAATTTAAAAAGAATCCCTGTTTTTATAATCTCAAACTTGGGTCGACCAGAAGATATTGAAAGAGGGAAAAATCTAGGTGCCAAAGAATATTTTGTTAAAGCAGGTCTATCTTTAGAAGGACTTATTAAAAAAATTACAATGTTTACAACAGAATTTTTATCCACCAAATAAATTGTTTTTTAAAAAATAGTAATATATAATTAATAAAAATTAATTAAGGGTCGTAATTAAAAATAAGTATCAATATAAATGGAAAATAAAAAAATAGGTTTTACTTTAATTGAGTTAATAGTAGTTTTAGCTATAATAGGAGTTTTAGTCGGTATATTAATAGCAGTAATAAAACCTCAAGAGATTTTTGCCAGATTAAGAGATACACAAAGGCAAGCTGACTTAAATAGTCTAGCTAATGCTATTCAAACTTACATTACTGAATTTGCTCAAAATCCATCAGCTATTGTTCTAACAGCAGATGTAGGAGGAACAAATGGTTGTGTAGGTGGAGCTTCTTCAACAGTTTATTATTCTGCTAATACTCAACCACCAACACCCCCTACCGGCTTTTCACGCACTAGAGCCACAACATCTAAAGCAGTAGATGGACAAGGTTGGCTTCCTGTTCTTTTTGCTTCTGCGACAATACTCAATTTGACTACTTTACCTATTGATCCAAGAAATTCGAATTACAATGCTAATCCATCTTTTTACTATACTTATGCCTGCAAAACAGATTTAGGTTTTGAATTGGATGCCAATTTGGAAACAACGATATATGCAGAACAAAATGATGGTGGAGATAATCCTAATTTATATGAAGTAGGAATAAATAAAAATTTACTTCCTAGCTCAACAAGTGCTGTTTTCTACCCTAATCCTTAATAATAAAAGCTAATTTTAATGGAAATTATTGTTGTTCTTGATAATATAAGATCAGGTTTTAATGTGGGTAATATTTTAAGAACTACAGAATTTTTAGGTATTAAAAAAATAATTGCTTTAGGAATCACACCCTTACCTCCTCACAAAGAAGTTATAAAAACATCATTAGGAGCTGAAAATAATTTAGAATTTGAAAGAAGATATAGATTAAAATCCTTAATTGAAGAACTAAAAAAAGAAAAATATAAAATAATTGCTATTGAACAATCAAAAAATTCTATCCCCTATTATAAATTTACGAAAAAATTTAAAAAAATTGCTTTAATTGTTGGCAATGAGATCAAAGGAATAAATAAAAAGCACTTACAGTTATGTGACTATATTTTAGAGGTTCCTAAAAAGGGTAAGATAAAAGAATCTTTAAATGTAGGGATTGCTTTTGCAATTGTTTTAAGCCATTTAGTTTTTCATAGTAAAAGTTCCTAATTTATAACCATTTATAAATTCTTTAGAACTCATTTTCTTTCTATCTTGCAATTGCAATTCTTTAATAAAAATATAAGCATCTTTCAGCCTTAAACCTAAATAATTTTTGTATTGGAAAAAATTCCCTATTTTTATATTTTTAATTTTTAAATCTTTTTCATTTATTTTTTCTATTGAAAAAATTTTTAAAATTTTGTCTTCCTCTTTTAGTTTAATTTCTATAAAAGTACCAGGCCAAGGATTTAAAGCTCTAATTTTTCTATCCCAAGTAATATAATCATCATTTAAAGTTAATTTGCCGTCCTCTTTATCAATTTTTCTCGTATAAGTAGCTAAAACTTCATCTTGCTTTATAGGTTCTATCTCCCCATTTAAATATTTTTCTATAGTTTCATTGAATAATTTACCCCCAAGTATTCCTAATTTTTCTTCTAATTCTAAATAAGTTTCATTTCCTTTTAAATATATTTTTTCTTGAGCTATTAAAGGACCGTGATCAACTAATTCATCAACTAAAAATAAGGTAACGCCAGTTTCTTTTTCTCCATTTAAAATAACTTCTCTTATAGGATTAGGTCCTCTATATTTGGGCAAAAGAGAAGGATGAACATTAATTATTCCTTTTTTAAATTTTCCTATAGCTTCTTTAGGAATAATTTTGCCAAAGCCAGCCAATAGCCCAAATTCAAATTCAAAATTAAAATTATTAAAATCTTTTATTTCAATTACAGGTAGTTTTTCTTTTAAGGCATAAGAAAAAACAACATTGGGCTCTAATTTATAACCCCTTCCTTTTGGTTTAGCCGGCAAAGTAAAAATTATTTCAGGCTTATATTTTTTTAGAACATTTCTTAAAACATAAATTGAAAAATTACTTGATCCCCAAAAGCAAAAATTTAATCTTTTAGTCATTCGAATTTATGTCGTAAATTTCTACGGCTTTATCAATAAATAATATACCTTTTAAATGATCATATTCATGCTGAATAATATGGGCTAAAAGTCCTTTTGCTTTCATAGTTTTTTCTTTCCTAGATAATGTTTGATATTTTATTTTAACTTCTTTAGCTCTTTTTACAATCCCATACTTATTGGCAATACTTAAACAACCTTCTTCTTTTAATTCTTCTCCCTTTGTTTCGATAATTTCTGGATTAATGAAAACATAAAATTTATCTTTTGGTTTAGCAATAAAAATTGCTAAATCAATCCCTATTTGATTAGCTGAAAGCCCAATTCCGCTTTCTTTTACCATTATCTCTTTCATTTGCTTTATAATTTGCTTAATATTTTTATTAATCCTTTCTACTTTTTTTACTTCTTTTTTTAAAATTGGATTGGGATATTGGATTATCTCCATTTAATTTTTATAATTATAAAGAAAAAATGAGAAGAGAAATGAGTATAGAAGAATTTAAAAAGAGACACGGGTATGTAATAAATGGTGTATGGTACCCAAGAGTAACTTCTATTGTTGATATTAAAAGTAAACCAGCCCTTTATTATTTTTATGCTTCTCAAGAAAACTTTGAAGTTGCTCAAGAAAGTAAAAATAAAGCTGCAAAAGAAGGTAGTATTGTTCACGAAATTTTAGAATCAATAATCGCAGGAAGAGAAATTATTGTTCCTCCTGAATTTATTGGCTTTAAAAATGGTTTTGAAAACTTTCTTAAAGAGCACTCATTTTTTTCTAAGCAGGATTGGATAGAAAAAAGAATTAAACATTCAAATTATAGATATAGCGGTACTTTTGATCTTTTAGCAGAAGTAGATGGCAAATTTTCTTTAGTTGATATAAAAACAGCCTTAGAAGTATATGATGACTATCGTTTGCAAACAGCAGCTTATTTTTATGCTTTAAACGAAAATCCATTTTTAATAGATAGATCTGGAAGAAAAATAGTTTTGCCCAAATATGTAGAAAAAAGATATATTTTAAGAATTAACCAAATACAAATATGCGAAATTTGTGGTGCAAAAAAATATCTAAGGAGCATGGGAGATAAAATAAAAAACGGGGACCCCAATTGCGACCATAAATTTGGAGAAATTACATATGAACGGGAATTAAAAGAGTTTGATAACCCAGAAGAAGATTTTAAGGGATTTTTAGCTTGCAAAGATTTATGGGAATGGGAACATAGAGATTATCTTAAAGAGATAGGTTATTTATAAAAAAAATTCTTGGAAGATTCAATTTTTCTATAGGTAAGTTTGATAATTTTTCTAAAACCTCTTTGAATTTAATTTTAGCCCCCTCCCATTTTAAAAGTTTATTTTTTGATAGTTTTTTCAATATTATTTCTTCTGCTTTTTTTCTTGTTTTATTTTGAATTCCTATTCTTAATCTCCAAATTTCTTTACCACAATTTTTGTAAATAGATTCCACTCCTTTATGCATTGAACTAGATTGGTCAAAAGTAAATTTTATAAAAAGGAAAGGTAAATCTGCTTCATCATGAATAATTAAAGTTTCCTTAGTTTTGATTTTTAACAAAGATAAAACCTCTTTTAGGGCTATCCCAGATTCATTTATATAAGTTTTTCCTAGAGCAAGATAAATATTTTTGTATTTTCCTAGAATAGAAAATCTATATTCTTTTTCTGGTTTTAAATAATACTCAACCAAATCTCTACCAAAATTGTGAGGAGTATTTTTAAATTTTTTTTCAGGATTTCCTAAACCGAATATTAGCTTGATTTTTGTGCTGTTTTTCATTATAATTATTTTAATGAAAAAACTAGAAATAATAGAAATAATAGAAATTATCTTTACCTTTCTCTTAATTTTTTTACCGGTAAGATTTTTTATTTTTGAACCATTTATTGTTATGGGCGAAAGTATGGAGCCTAATTACCATACAGCAGATTATTTGATTATTTGTAAAATTTGCGTTAAGCTTCAAGAACCTCAAAGAGGCGATGTTATTGTGTTTATACCGCCAGTTGAGGAAAGAAAATATTACATTAAAAGAATAATTGGATTGCCAGGCGAAACAATTTATTTAAGAGGCAAAGATATATACATTTATAATAAAGAAAACCCTAAAGGATTTAAATTGGAAGAGCCCTATTTACAAAACGAAGAATTTGATTTAGGTGAAGAAAAAATACAATTAAAAAATGATGAATATTTTGTTTTAGGAGATAATAGAGATGAAAGTTTTGATTCAAGAAAATGGGGGCCATTTAAAAAAGAGAGAATAATAGGAAAAGTTGCATTTAAGATAAGTCCCTTGGGAAAACTAATTAAGATAATTAAATCTAATAATCTATGAAAAAATTTAAAATAGTTCCACAAGCTCCAAGAGGTATGCATGATTTAATAAAAGAAAGTGGAGATCTTTTTTTAGGATTATTAAATGAAATAATAAAACACTCTTATTTATATGGTTTTGAATACATAAGAACGCCGATAGTTGAAAAAGAAGAAATTTTCACTATCTCTTTAGGGGCTTTAACTGATGTGATAGAGAAAGAAATGTTTTATGTGGAAAGAAAAGAAAAAGGAGAAAAATATGTTTTAAGACCAGAAGGCACTGCTGCTATTGCTAGAGCTTATTTGCAAAATGGAATGCATTCTTGGCCTCAACCAGTTCGCCTCTTTTATTTTGGTCCTATGTTCAGACATGAAAGACCTCAAGCAGGAAGGTTTAGAGAACATTATCAATGGGGGATAGAAATATTAAATTCAGAAGACCCTATTTATGATGCTAAAATTATTCAAGTTTTTGATAGGTTTTTGAAAAAATTTAAGTTAAAGGATTTTATTTTCAAAATAAATAGCATAGGTTGTTTAAATGATAGAACTAAATATAAGCAAGCACTTAAAAGATACTATAGAAAATATTTAAAAAATGTTTGTGAAGATTGTAAAAGAAGATATTCAGTTAACCCCTTAAGAATGCTTGATTGTAAAAATGAAAAAGACCAAGAAATAAAAAAGAATGCCCCTATCTTATTAAATTATTTATGCAAACAATGCGAAGAGCATTTTAAAAAAACTTTAGAATACATAGAAGAATTAGGAATTTCTTATGAATTAGATCCTTATCTTGTAAGAGGCTTTGATTATTATTCAAGAACTGTTTTTGAAATTTTTTTTGTTGAATCACCTGTGGCTATTGGAGGCGGAGGAAGATATGATTATTTAATTAAATTTTTAGGAAGTAAACAAACTCCTGGTGTAGGTGGAGCTCTTGGCTTAGAAAGATTGATGGAAATTTTAAAACTTCATCAAATTAATCTAAAAGCAAGTAAAAAACCTAATGTCTTTATAGCTTATGCTACAGAAAAGGCAAAAAATTATGCTTTTTATGTTTATGATTTATTATTGAGGCATAATATAAATGCAGCGGAAAATTTTGCTAAAAATAGCTTAACTTCTCAATTAGAATATGCAGACAAACTTGGTGTAAAATATTGTATAATAATAGGTCATCAAGAAATGGGCAGCAAATCCGTTATTTTAAAAAATATGATTGATAAAATTCAAGAGATTATTCCCTTAGATGATTTAATAGAAGAATTAAAAAATAGATTAAAATGAATTGTATATTTTGTAAAATTGCGAAAAAAGAGATGGAAAGTTATATCATTGACGAAACTGAAATTTTTATAGCAATTCTAGATATAAATCCTCATGCGCCTATGCATAGTATGGTAATTCCGAAAGAGCATATAGAAAATTTTGTAGATTTACCTGAAAAATATGGCGAAGAATTAATAAAATTTATGAAATCTTTAATGAAAAAAATAAGTGAAAAATTAAATACAAAAGATTTTACTATAGGAATTAATGAAGGTAAAAATGCAGGGAGAGCTGTGGATCATTTACACATACATATTATTCCAAGATTCAAAAATGATAAAGGAGGGTCGCTTCATTCAGTAGTTTATAATCCACCCCAGGAACCATTAGAGAAAATTTATAAAATTCTAAAAGATGAGGGTTAAAGTAAAAAAACAAAAAAAAGAAACACCCCAACAACTTTTGAAAAGATTTTTGACTAGATTTCAAAAATCAGGGTTGGTGATGGAAGCTAAGAAAAATATGTTTAAGACCAGACCAATGAATGAAAGAAGGAAAAAGGAATATAGATTATATAGGCTTAAAATACAAAGTTTTATCAAAAAGAAAATAAAAGAAGGTTGGCCTTTAGAAAAAGCATTGGATATGGCTAGAAGATATATTCAATATATTAAATACGAAGGATGAGAAATTTTTATTTTGGATTAGATTTAGGTCATTATGAAATCAAATTAAGTGTTTTAGAAGAAACTTATGATGGAAGATTGATATCTTACAATACCTCATTTAAAAATGAATATTTTAGAAAAAATGACATTATCGAACAAGAAAACTTAATATCTTTGCTTAATCAGGTTATTGAAAATACTTTAGAAACATTTGATATTAAAAGGATTAACAATCTTAATATCAGTTTAACACTACCTAGTTTTCAAAAACATATTCAAAAAGGACACGCTATCTTTGAAGATAATGTTAAAGAAGAGGATATTAAAAAAACTATTAGAACAGCAAAAAATTTTTTACTGTTAAATAATCAAGAAATTTTAGTTGAAGAACCCTTAAGGTTTTTAATAGATGGCATACAAGAAATAAGAGATCCTTTAGGTTTTGCAGGCAAAAGATTAGACGCTGATGTTCTTTTTATATCCTGTCATAAATCTTTTTATGACAAAATCAAAAATATTTTTAAGGCTTTAAATTTAGAAATAGTAAATATTTTACCCTCTCTTTATTGCTCGAGTAAAGTTTGTTTATCAAAAAAAGATAAAGAAATAGGTGTAGGATTAATTGATATTGGAGGTGAAACTATAAGCATAGGAGTTTTTAATGAAGGCAAATTAATTGATATGATGGTTTTTGATTTTGGAGCAGAGATTCTTTATCAAGATTTAGCTGTTCATCTTAAGGTAGGTTTTGAAGAAATAGAAAAAATTAAGACAGATTTATATAAATCAGAATTTACTGGAGGTAAAAAAACAAATAAAAAGGAAGCAAAATTAAAACAACAAATTACTAAATTTCTAGAGAAAAAGCTAAAAGAATATTTTGAAGAATTTAAAATCTCAGATTATGTAAAAAGTGTAAAAAAAGGATATAAGTTCCCCGCAGGTTTAGTTATGATAGGAGGATTTTCTTTATACGAAAATAGTTTAAATTTGTTAAAAAATATATTAGAAGTTCCAATAAAATTTCCCAAAGATGAACTTAATATTTTTGAAAATGAAGACGAAATTAAAAAATTTTCAAGTTCCGTAGGCGCCGCTTTACTTGCAAAAGAATTTTCCAAAGAATATGGTTTACTGGAAAAGATTAAAAAATTTTTCTATAATTTTTGGTCTAGGTAGTGTAATATTCTTTCTTTTTTTATTTTATAAAATAGGATACTTACAAGAAAATTGTAGGGAAGGATATTTAGAATCCCCTATTTTCGACTTTGGAACAACATCACAATTTAATAAATTTATTTGGTTTGGTACAAAAGAAGGAGAAATAATTACTTTTGATTTTTGTGTAGATAATAATTCTAATTTTCCTAATCCTACTTGTTTTACAACCTCTTCTGAGGCAGGAGAAATTGTTCAATTAAAAAACTTTATTGGGCAATATATGAAATATAAAATTTTTATGAAAAGTTGTGATGAAGCCGCCATTCCCAGGGTAGATAGAATATTTTTGTATTATAATAAATTGCAATAATCTATGAAGTAACACAGTCTCTGCATAACTCTGTTGTTGGATCAATTTTTAATCGTACCTCTTCTATAGGTTTATTACATTTTATACATATTCCATAATTTCCTTGCTCTATTTTTTCCAAAGCCCTTTTAATGCTTTCTAGCCTTTTTTCTAAAATCTCCTTTTTTGAATAAAAATCACTTTTTTCTTCATATTTTTCCGCTAGATCAGATACTTCAAATTCATCACTTTCTTTTACTTTCTCTAATTCAGAATTCATTTCGTTTAAAAGTAATTCAACCTCTTCTTTCTCTTTCAATAAATTATTTTTTATCTCTTCTAAGTCCATTATTTTAAATTTTTAATGATATATTTAAAGGCAGTTAAGCTTGTCGAAATTATTAAGTTATCATTATAAATAGTCCATATAAATTTATAATCGTTGTTATAATAAGCTATTTTATATTTAATTCCTTCATAATCTTCAGTAATTGTATAAAATCTAATTAATTTTCCTTGCGGTAATCCTAAGTATAAATTTTTAAAATCATTTAATAAACTCTCTTTATCCCAAAGCCTCATAAAAGGAACAACAACCTCGTCATTTTTTATTGTAAATATTATAACAGGAAATTTGCGAGTATAAGTATAATATATCAAAATTAAGTAATAATCACCTAAGCTATTTTGAAAGGATTCTTGATATTTTTTTTCTATAAAAGAAGGATTAAGAAAATAATTTTTTATAAATTCTCCTGGCAAAACCTGATTACCATACAAAAAATTAACTTTATATAAACTACCAGCATTTTTTTGTATTTTCATTAAATTAAGCCATTTTATTCTAAAATCATTTGTAGTCAGTTCATCTAAGGCAATATTTATTTCAGGTACTTTTAAAAAAGGGAAAATAGCTTTTGTTCCTTGTTTTTCTATATTTTCTATTTTCACCTCTTTAATCTCTTCTGACTTAGGAGAAGGCGCTTCTAATTTTTCTTCCTCAATTTTAAAAACATTCTCGGTTTTAGTTTTTGTTGCTACAGATAAATTTGAAGTAGCAGAGGTGGGTATTGATGATGTTGATATTATAGATGATGTTAATTGAGTGCTGGTTGGTTCACTGCTTGTAGGGATCAATTGACTAGTAGAAGTTTCAGCGTGGGTAGAAGCAGTAATCGTAGGTTCAGCAACTTCAGTTGAAGCAGTACTAATTGTAATTCCAGGTTGAGTAACAGTTGCTTCAGTAGGGGTAGTTTTTGGGAAAATACTTGTAATTATTTTTTCTTCCTCTTTCTTTTCCTCTCTGGGTTCTTCCTTTTGAGGAATTTTACTTACAACATTGAACTTTTTAAGAACAAAATAACCTCCATAAATTATGAAAGGAATTAATATAATAAAAATCAATACACTGGGGATTTTCTTTCTTTTTTCCCAAGAAAGTGCAACCTTAATTGCAGGAATTTTCAATGAAGGAATTTTATACTCTCTTTTTTCTTTTTGGGATGCTACTTTTAATAGCTCTTCTTCGCTCGGTTGAGGAATTTCACTTGGTTTAAGCTCAGGCACTTTTTCTGGTATAGGCTCTTCTTTTTTAATTTCAAATGTTGGCGGTAATTTTTCAGAGGTTTCTATGGGTTCAATTTTTTCTTTTTTTATAGAAACTTCTTTGAGGGGCTTTGGCTCTTTTTCTTCTTTTTCGCCCTTCCCTTTTCTTATTATATATTTAATTTCATCTGGCATCTTTTAAAGATACATAAATTTTACCATCTTCAGATATATTTTTGATTTTTACTTTTATTTTTTCACCTAATTTTATTTCTTTTTCAATATTATCTATCCTTTTATGAGTAATTTCTGAAATATGTAACAGAGCCGTACGATTACCACCTAAACTTAGTATGGCACCAAAAGGCAAAATTTTTATAACTTTACCTTCTACTAATTCTCCTGCTTCATAAGAATTAGTATAAGATTTTATTAATCCTTCAGTTTCTTTTAATAATTCTTGATTTTCTGCAGAAATGCAAACAGTACCATCTGGTTTTATGTCTATTTTTGCGTTAGTGGTGGCTATTATTTCATGAATATTTCTGCCACCAGAACCTATAAGTAAACCAATTTTTGAAGGATCTATTTTAAGTAAGGAAACATAAGGAACACCTTGTTTAAAAACTCGCCTTGGTTCACTTATTTTTTCATACATTATGTCTAGAATATTATTAATAGCCTTCCTTGCTCTTTTTAGGGATCCATCTATTATTTTAAGTGTTAATCCATCTATTTTGACATCAAGCTGAATAGCCGTAATGCCATCTTTTGTGCCAGCAATTTTGAAATCCATCCCCCCCAAAAAATCTTCTGGTCCTTGAATATCAGTCAATAATTCATAATTTTCTTCATCTTGGTAAACTATCCCTACACTAATACCTGCAGCATGTTTTTTTATAGGAACTCCTGCATCAAAAAGCGCTAGAGATGATGCACAAACACTTCCCATAGAAGTAGAGCCATTTGATGAAAGAACATCAGAAACAACTCTTATTGTGTAAGGAAAATCTTCTTCTTGAGGAATTAAATTTTTTAATGCTTTTTCAACTAAATTGCCATGCCCAATTTCTCTTCTTGAAGGAGCTCTCATTGATCCTGTTTCACCAACTGAATAGGGAGGAAAATTATAATGATGTATAAATCTCTTAAAACCTTCAAATTCAATCTCTCTTACCCATAATTCTTCTCCTAAAGGCGCCAAAGTGACTGCAGAAAGAATGTGTGTTAGCCCTCTTTTAAATAATGCAGAACCATGAGTTTTAGGCAAAACATCTACCTCTATTTCTATTTTTCTTATTTCATCCAATTTTCTACCATCAGGCCTAATTTTTTCTTTTAATATTTTGTTTTTAAAGATATTTTCTATTTTATTTAAAACCCCTTTGTATACTAAATCAAAATTCTCGATACTATCCCTTTTTTCATTTAATAGTTCAAAAACTTGATGCAATTCAGGTCTCTCTTGATAATTGAATAATATTTTTTCTATATCTACATTGTGTTTCTCTAAAAATTTTTCTCCATACTGGATTAAATCTTTAGTATCAACAATAAAATTTTCAAACTTATTTACATTTTCTTTAATGATACTTTCTAGAAAACTTATAACTTTATTTATTTCTTTAATTCCTAATTCGCAAGCTTTTACAATATCTCCTTCAGGAATTTCTTTTCCTTCTAATTCAATCATATTAATTTTATCTTTAATTCCTCCTAAAAATATTGTAAAATCTGAATCAGCCCTTTCTATTTCAGTTGGATAAATTATAAAATTACCATTTTTCTTACATATTTTAGCTGCCCCTATAGGACCTTTCCATTCAAGACCTAAAAGTCCAATTCCTAATGATGAACCTAAAAATGCTAAAATATCAGGATCAATTTCTGGATCAAAAGAAAAAATTGTATTTGTAACTTGAAGTTCATAGTTAAAATTTTTTAAAGCCGGCCTTAAAGAGCGATCAATTAATCTCGCATTTAAAATAGCTGTTTCAGAGGGTCTTCCTTCTCTTCTAATAAATCTACTACCATAAATTTTCCCAGCAGCATAATATTTTTCTTCATAATCCACAGTTAAAGGAGTAAAATCAACTTCCTCCTTTTTATCTCCTCTAACAACTGTTGTTAAAACTACAGCCCCTTTGCATTTAGATAATAAAGAAACATTTGCTCTTTGAGCCCAGTCATTTATTTCAAATTCAATCCCCAAACCATTTTCTTGATTTAAAACAATTTTATATTTTTTACTCATTTTTTAATCAAAATATGATCCTTTAATTCATCTAAATCATAAAAAAAGTCTGCTAATTCTCTTAATTTTACTGAAGTATTCCGTCCAAATCCAGCTATTTCAACTATATTACCTTTGGTTTTTAAATATTCTACTAAATGAGTAAAATCTCCATCACCAGAAACTAATATAATGACATCTAAAAACTTCGAAAGCTTAATTGTGTCTACTGCAATACCAACATCCCAATCAGCCTTTTTTTCTCCACTTGGTAAATAAATTATATCTTTAATTCTCAATTCTATCCCCCTTAAAATCAAAGATTCAAAAAAAGCAATTTCTTTGGGGGTGAGATCTGATTTTATAACATAAGCTATCGTTCTTATAAGATTTCTTCCTTGGTTTAGTATCTCAACTAATTTTCCGAAATCTACATTTTTACCATAAAAATTTTTAGCAGAATGATAAATATTCTGGGTATCAATAAAAATACCTACTCTTTGTGAAGTAAAAGCAAAAGGATTCATAACTTTAATAAATCTTTAAGCTTCTTGTATCGAGTAACAGATTTTTTTTCTAAATATTTTAACAATTTTCTTCTTTGGGCTATTTTTAAAATAAGCCCTCTTTTGGAATTGTAATCTTTAGGGTGTTTTTGTAAATGCTTAGTTAAATTGATAATTTCTTCGGTTAAAATAGCAATTTGAACCTCACACGATCCTGTATCCTTTTCATGCTTGCCAAATTTTTTGATTATTTCTTCAACTTTATTGTTTGCCATTAAATAATTTTAAAATATTAAATATGAAAAAGCAAGAAGAAAAAAATCATTTTAAATCTTTAGTTTTTCAGTTTGTGAAATATTTGGAGATAGTAAAAGGAAGATCCGACAGTACACGCAAGATATACACTAATAGATTGATGAAATTCTTTGATTGGCTAAATAAAAATAATTACAGCAAGATTACTAAAGAAACAATTTGGCAATTTAGGATTTATCTTTCAGAACAAAAATTCAGTAAAAGAACACAAGCTCACTATTTGATAGTTCTCAGAAATTTTTTGAAGTTTTTAAAAAAAGAATTAAATTTGGAGGTAATAGATTTTACTCAGGTAGAGCTGCCTAAATTACCAGAAAGAGAAATTAAAATATTAAACGAATCAGAATTAGAAAAACTATTGAATGCTCCTCAAGGTGATGATATTAAATCATTAAGAGATAAAGCTATTTTGGAGATTTTATTCAGTACAGGCTTAAGAGTTTCTGAATTGTGTTCTTTGAATAGAGACATAGATATAGATAAAGGCGAAATTGCTATTAAAGGTAAAGGAGGTAAAATAAGAACAGTCTTTTTGTCTGAAAGAGCTAAAAAAGCACTTAAAGAATATCTTGAAAATAGAAATGATAATCATCCAGCCTTATTTATTTCTTTAGCAAGAAATATGGAACCTAAAAGATTGTCTGCAAGAGCTGTTCAGAAAATTATTAAATTCTATGCTTTAAAAGCAGGCATTATCAAAAATATCCATCCCCATGTTTTAAGACATCAATTAGCTACTTTTTTGATTTCCGCAGGAGTTAATTTACGAGTTGTGCAAGAGATTTTAGGACATAAAAGTATTTCTACTACACAAGTTTACACACATATTTCTAAGCCAGAATTAAAGGAAATTTACGAAAAGATAATTAATAAAAAATTAAAATAAGATCAATATATTGACAATTTCTGAATCCTGCTTTATAATATTTGGTGAAAGTTTGGTCGAAGAAATGAGGCAGGCTTAAAACCGTAAGGCCTCATGAGATCAAAATGAAAACAAAAGAAGAAAAGAAAAAAATTATAGAAGAGTTAATACAACTTTTTGAAAAATCAAAAAAAGTTTTTTTTATTTGTTTATTAAATATTAATTCGGAAATACAAAATTCTTTAAGAAATCAAATTAAAAAAGCTGGAGGTGCCTTTAAAGTAGTGAAAAAAAATTTATTGAGACTAGCTAATAAAAATTTAGATTTAGAGAAAAATGAATTTAAGGTGCCCCTTGGTGTTATTTTTGACTTTAATGATTTAAATAATATTGAAATATTCAAAATGCTCACAGAATTTAATAAAACAAAAAACCTAATTTTAATCGCGGCTTTAGTAGGTAATAGAACCTTAACACCAGAAGAAATAATTTACATAGGTCAATTACCCCCAAGAGAAATATTAGTACAAAAATATAATTCACTTCTTAAATCTTTATTAGGCAAATTGGTTTTCACTTTAAAAAATCCACTAATTAAATTAAATTTGGTCGTGAATAATATTAAAAAGAAGTAATGGAGGATAAAATTAAAAAAATAGTTGAAGAGATAGAAAATTTAACAGTTTTAGAGTTGAATGAGTTGATAAAAATGCTTGAAGAAAAGTTTGGACCCGCAACAATGTCAGTGCAAGCAGCAATTTCACAAGCACCTGCTGAAGCTGCAGCAGCCTCTCCATCTAAAGTTAATGTTGTTTTGATTGATTCTGGAGCCAATAAAATTCAGGTTATAAAGGCTTTAAGAGAGATAAATCCTGCTCTTGGTCTTAAAGAAGCAAAAGATATTGTTGATAATCCTCCGCAAACAATTAAAGAAAATGTTAGTATTGAAGAAGCTAATAAAATAAAGGAAAAAATAGAAAATGCTGGTGGCAAAGTTGAATTTAAATAAATTTTTTATTAAAATATAAAATATTTTAAGGGGTCGCGATTAAAAGTTTTTTATTAAAAAATGGAAAATAAAAACTTGGTTACCGTCGTCGTTGTATTAGTAGTCCTTGTAGTTTTAGGTTTATTAGCTTGGTGGTATCTACAACAAAGAGCTCAAACACCAGCTGTCCCGCCTAGCCCAACAGAATTTCCACCAGCTGTCCCGCCTAGCCCAACAGAATTTCCACCAGCTGGTCCTTCTCCAGAAGCTCTACCACCTGTTTTTCCTGAAGCAACTGTCCCTCCAGTACTACCAACACCAACTCCACAACAATAAAATAAAAATCTGATCAAATGAAAAGGGAGAGCATAAATGCTCTCCCTTTTAAATTTGGCCCCGACGGGAGTCGAACCCGTATTTCCGCCTTGAAAGAGCGGTGTCCTAGCCCTTAGACGACGGGGCCTTAAAATATTAAAGGCACGGGTGGGATTCGAACCCACGTTGAACGGTTTTGCAGACCGTCCCCTAACCACTCGGGCACCGTGCCATTCAAATTAAATTATAATAAATTCTAATTTAAATTACAATAAAAAATTTCCTGTTTCATATTTTTTTCACCTTTTTAAAAAAATTTCAAGGGGTAAAATAATTAAAGTCACTAAAAATTCACACAAAGCAAAATTATTTTTTATTTTTATTCATTTAAACTTTTTAAAATTTTATCAATTTTTTGAGCCTCTTCCCAATCTTTAGTATATCGAAAAATTATTTTTTTAGGCAAATATCTAAGGTAAATTTTCCTCTTGAGTTCATTTTTTATTTTAAGAGAATCTTTGTTTAAATCAGAAATTACCTCTTTTGCTTTTTCGTCAGGGAAAATACTAATTCTAACTTTCATAATCCCTCCTTTTTGAGGTAAGCTAATATCCAAGATTGTAAAAACTACCCTAGGATCTATTTTTTCTTTTAAAATTTTTGATAAAGTTTCTATAATTAAAAATTTTTTTCTTTCCCCTCTCATGGGAAAATTAAAATATCGCCTATTTCTATATCTGTTTTTGTGTTTATAATTAAACCACAAAGATTACCTTCTGTTACCTCTTTTACTGGCACTTTATTCGCTTCTAAGCTGATGACCTTTCCTCTTCCGATAATACTATTTTCTCTTAAAATTAACACCCTATCATTTAAAGAAACCTTACCGAAAATAACTTTACCTCCAATTGTTTTCTTTGTTGAAGTTTTGCTAAATTTAGCTAAAACTTCCAATTTCCCCTTTTCTGATGACCGTGTTTTTTTGATTTGTACAATTTCATTTAAAATGTCTTCTAATTCATAAATTATTTTGACATCAATCAATTGTACATTTAATGTTTGAATTTCTTCATAAATAGATTTTGGATTTTTTAGGTTGAAAGAAATAATAATTGAATTTGTATTTTTAGCTAACTTTAAATCTTCTGTAGTTACAATTCCTAAATCTCTTTTTATAATTTTAATGTTCATTTTTTGCTCTTCAGCAATTTTTCTTAATAATTTTTCAATACCTTCTAACGATCCTATAAGATCAGCTTTTATAATTAAAGAAATTTCCATCGTTGCCTCTGGTACCTCAATTATTATAGGTTTTCTAAAGCTTAATTCTGCTTCTTTTAATTCTTCTTTTATAGCTTCTATACTATCTTTATTTCCTATTTTAAAAAGCTCTCCAGCAATTGGTAAATTTTCAAAGTTGCCAAGCAAAATAGGAGAAGATGGTTCTGCATATTTTAATGGTTTACCAAAAGGATTTTCAATAAATTTGATTTTTCCATAACTAGAAGATGTAATTATATAATCGCCTAAATTAACTTTACCATCCAATACTATGCATCCAGCTAAAATACCTCTTTTGGGGTCTTTAATTGTTTCTAAAATATATCCTTCTCCATTTTTGTTTTCATCATATTTAAGTTCTAACATCTCAGCCATTATTAAAATAAGTTCAAGTAAATCATCGATGCCTATATTTTTTAAAGCAGAAATATTTACTGCAGGTATATCTCCGCCCCAATCTTCAACAATTACTCCTAAATCGCTTAATTCCTTTTTAATCTTTTCTGGATTAGCATTAGGTTTATCAATTTTGTTTATTGCCACTATAAATGGCAGATTATGTTTTTTAATAAGCTCTAAAGATTCTATAGTTTGCGGTTTTATTCCTTCATCAGCAGCAATAATTAAAATAGCAATATCAGCAATCTTTGCACCTTTTTCTCTTAATTTTTCAAAAGCAGCATGCCCTGGCGTATCAATAAAAGTTATTTTTTCTCCTTTATACTCAATTTCATAAGCACTAACTTTTTGAGTAATTCCTCCAGCCTCCTTTTCTGTTATTTTTATGTTTTGAATAGTATCAAGTAAGGTGGTTTTGCCATGATCAATATGTCCAAATATTGTTACAATTGGTGGTCTTTTTCTCATTGTTTAATTGAAAATGTTAGCAGTTGAGTAATAAATAGAACAATATTTTAAATTGCCCGGGGAGGGAGTCGAACCCTCAAGGGCATAAAGCCCACTGGTCCCTAAAACCAGCGCGTCTTCCAATTCCGCCACCCGGGCAAGCTCTGCTTAGTAAGCCTTGTTAAATTATAAATTATTTTTTAAAAACTTTTAATAAGCTAACATTAAACTATTTTATCATCTTAAGCCCTTGGAGATAAAATCAAAATAAAGTTAGCTAACTTAAATTAAAATCTAATATAATATATTAATTATTTAATTAATTCAAAAAAATAAACATTAATGCCAAAATCAACCAAAACTAAAAAACATCAATTCTTTACCCTTATTGAACTCATAACTGTCTTAGCTATTATCTCTATCTTAATAACTATCTTA
>Ga0073929_1000873_pt1 | contig 34085 bp, 31 predicted proteins | sample DewCreD2012metaG_3_FD_76966 | JGI IMG/M metagenome (GOLD analysis project Ga0073929, IMG submission 76966) | Hot spring sediment bacterial and archeal communities from British Columbia, Canada, to study Microbial Dark Matter (Phase II) - Dewar... ... | reverse complement strand
TACGGCGCCCAGGACAAGGGCCCGATCCCCGGCAACAGCGTGATGATCTTCCGGATCGAGCTGATCGACGTCCTGCCCTCGAAGATCCAGGCCCCGAAGGAACGCGCGCCGGTTTCCTAGACCTTCGGCACGGCCATCCCGCGTCGAACGGCGGCGCGCTCGCCCACCCGCTCCAGCCAGGCCCGTACCGCCGGCAGGGGCGGGCGATCGGGCTGAATCTGTTCCAACACCTCCAGCGACGCCTTGGTCCAGGCGAAGCTGGCGATGTCGGCGATCGAATACTCCCGGCCCGCCAGATAGGGGACCTTTTCCAGCCGCCCCTCCATCACCCCCAGCAGCCGCCGAACCTCGTCGGCGAAGCGGTCGATGGCCAGTTCGATCGGCTCGGGCGCGCGCAGGGCGAAGTAGCCCAGCTGGCCGGCCATCGGTCCCAGGCCCCCGACCTGCCAGAAGGTCCATTCCAGCGCCGCCACCCGGTCCGGCCCCGAGGCCGCCAGCAGCTTGCCGGTCTTCTCGGCCAGATAGACCAGGATCGCCCCGCTCTCGAACACCGATTGCGGACCACCCAAGGCGTCGTGGTCGACGATGGCCGGAATCTTGTTGTTGGGCGAGATCGTCAGGAAATCGGGCGCGAACTGCTGGTTCTGGCCGATATCGACCGGATGAACCCGGTACTCGAGTCCCATTTCCTCAAGAGCGATCGGGATCTTGCGGCCGTTGGGCGTGGTCCAGGTGTAGAGGTCGATCATGGCGCGCGTCTCCGCTCATCTTCGGATCATATAACGCGAAGCGAGCCGTTCGGGCTCAGCCCCGGTAGGCGCGCGCCGGGACCCGCGCTAGGGTCGCCCCATGGTCCCGTCCTCCGAAATCTCGTCGTCCGAAGTCCTGGCCGCCCGCGCCGTCGACATCCTCTCCACCCTGGTGGCCTTCGACACCACCTCGCGGCTGTCCAACCTGGCCTTGATCGAGTGGGTCGAGGCCTATCTGTCGGACCTCGGCGTCGCGTCGCGGCGGGTGCCCAACCAAGACGGAACCAAGAGCAACCTGCTGGCCAGCATCGGCCCGGCCATTCCCGGCGGCGTCGTGCTGTCGGGCCACACCGACGTGGTGCCGGTCGACGGCCAGCCCTGGAGCAGCGATCCGTTCGTGCTGACCCCGCGCGACGGCCGGCTCTACGGCCGAGGAACCTGCGACATGAAGGGCTTTCTCGCCCTGGCCCTGGCGGCCGCGCCGGACCTGGCCAAGGCGAGCCTCGACCGCCCCGTCCACCTGGCCTTCTCCTATGACGAGGAAGTGGGCTGCCTGGGCGCGCCGGACATGATCGCGGTGATCGCCAACGAGCTGCCCCGCCCGGCCCTGGTGGTGGTGGGCGAGCCCACCGACATGGTCGCCGTGCGCGGCCACAAGGGCATCGCCAGCTTCCGCGTCACGGTCACCGGCCGAGAGGCCCATTCCAGCCTGACCCACCTGGGCGTCTCGGCCAACATGGTCGCCATCAAGCTGATGAACCACCTGGTCGAGCTGTCCGAGCGGCTGGAGCGCGAGGCCGACCCCGCCTCGCCCTTCACGCCCAAGGGCGCGACCCTGACCGTCGGCCAGGTCAATGGCGGCACCGCCGTCAACATCCTGGCGCGCCAGTGCGTGTTCATCTTCGACCTGCGCGTGCCGGCCGGCCTGGAGCCGAAGGCCATCCTGGCCGACTTCTTCGCCCTGGCCGAAAGGCTGGACGCCCAGGTCAAGGCCAAGGCCCCCGAGGGCGGCGTCCTGGTCGAGACGCGGTCGATGACCCCGGCCTTCGCGCCCGAGGTCGACGGCGCGGCCGAGACCTTCGCCCGCCGCATCGCCGGCGACAACGGTCCGCCCCGCGTCGTGCCCTACGCCGCCGAGGCCGGGCAGTTCCAGGGCGCGGGCTTCTCGACCGTGATCTGCGGTCCCGGCTCGATCGACCAGGCCCACCAGCCCGACGAATATGTCGAGGTCAGCCAGATGGAGCGCGGCGCGACCTTCATGCGCCGCTTGATCGAGGATCTTTCCCAGGCGTGACCGGCGCGGTCGAGGGGCGGGGCCGGTAGCGACGGATGACCAGCCGGCGGCCGAAGAAGGCCACCGGATCGATGGCCATGACCCGCAGGATGTCCCAGGATCGGGCCTTGCGCGCCGCCTGAAGGTCGCGCCGCGACGCCAGGATCGGATCCAGGCCCTCGCGCTCGAACGCCGCCCGGATCCCCCGCACGACCGGTGCGGCGTCGCCCCGCCGCCAGTGCAGCAGCAGCAGGCCGGCCGTGACCAGCACATGCAGCGGCGTGGTCAGCCACAGCAGCAGCGGCGGGGTGTTCTTGATGAAGGTCCAGATCCGGTTGCGTGAACCATGGAAGATCGAGAAGTCCGACCGCACCCCGGTGCTGGCCGAGCCCACGTGCGCGACCACCGCCGTCGGCAGCAGCAGGGTTGTCTCGCCGGCCAGCCTCAGGCGATAGCCCAGGTCGACGTCCTCGCAATAGCAGAAGAACCGTTCGTCGAAGCCGCCCAGACCCAGGAACAGCGCGCGGTCGATCAGGGTCGCCGCGCCGCAGGCCGAGAACACCTCGCCCTCAAGCAGGTCCGAGGGCCGGCGACGGCGATAGCCGCCCCGGAACGGGATGCCGGCCGAGGTCATCACGTCGCCCGCCCCGTCCATCAGCCCCGGCTCGTCGGCCACCATCTGCAGCGAGGTGAAACAGCGGACCTCGGGATGACGCGCGGCTCCCGCGACCATGGCCTCCAGCCAGTCCGGCTGGGCATAGGCGTCGGGATTGAGCAGCACCAGCCAGCGTCCCCGCGCCTCGCGCGCCGCCAGATTGTTGCCGGCCGCGAAGCCGAGATTGGCGCCGGGCTGCAGGAAGCGCAGGGTCGGGTTGGCGGCGGCCGCCCGCTGGGGCGCCCCGTCGGTCGAGGCGTTGTCGACCAGCAGGACCTCGAAATCCGTGAAGGTCTGGGCCTTCAGCGCGTCAAGACAACGCGCGAGCGTCGGGCCGCTTTGGTAGGAGACGATGATCACGCTGACGAGCGGCGCGGGGTCTCTCTTGCCATTGCCGTTCGGGCCAGCCATGCCTGCCGTGCTCATATTCTGAAGGGTTGAATCATGAAGATCACGCCGATGACGATCCCCGAAGTGCTGCTTATCACGCCGGCGCGCCATGGCGACGAGCGGGGTTGGTTTTCGGAGACGTTTCGTCAGTCGGCGTTGGAAGAGACCGGCTTCACCGGCGGCGCGTTCGTGCAGGACAACCACGTGCGTTCGACCAAGCGCGGCATCCTGCGCGGCCTGCATTTTCAGAAGCCTCCCCACGCCCAGGACAAGCTTTTGCGGTGCATCCGCGGCGCGATCTTCGACGTCGCCGTCGATATTCGCAGGGGTTCGCCCACCTTCGGCCAATGGGTCGGCGCCGAACTGTCCGCCGAGAACGCCCAGCAACTGCTCGTGCCAAAAGGCTTCGCCCACGCCTACTGCACCCTGACCGAGGAGTGCGAGGTGCTCTACAAGGTCACCGACTACTATGCGCCCCAGGCCGAGGGAGCCCTGCGCTGGAACGATCCCGCGGTGGGCATCGACTGGACCATGCCGGCCGACCAGATTTCGACCAATGACCGGGACGCCGCCGCTTCGCTGCTGGCCGACCTCGACACCCCCTTCGTTTACGGCGGGACTTCGTGAGCGTCACGGATCAGGTGGACCTCGCAGAGCAGATCAGGACGATCAGCCAACGCCTAAGGCCTCCACGCCCCACGCGCGTGGATCTGGAAGACCTCTCGCCAGAGCGTATCGCCGATCCGATGTGACCGGCGGCTATCGCGGTCATTGGGCAAATGATATCCACCGGGTTGCATCTTGGCGCGGGCGCCGAAGGCTGACGTCGACAGGCGCGAAGGCCGATCTCAAGGGGCGTTTAGGTGAAGATACTTGTTACGGGCGGCGCGGGGTTCATTGGGTCGGCGGTGTGTCGTCTTTTGGTCGGCGAAACTGGCGACCAGGTCGTCAATGTCGACAAGCTGACCTATGCCGGCACCCTGACGTCGGTGGCCGAGATCGCCGGTTCGCCGAACTACAGCTTCGTGCAGGCCGACATCGCCGACCGCGCCGCGATCAAGGCGATCTTCGACACCCACAAGCCCGACGCGGTGCTGCACCTGGCCGCCGAGTCGCATGTCGATCGCTCGATCGTCGGCGCCGGTCCGTTCATCGAGACCAACATCGTCGGCACGTACGTGATGCTGGACTGCGCGCTGGACTACTGGCGCGGCCTGTCCGGCGACGCCAAGGCCGCCTTCCGCTTCGTTCACGTCTCCACCGACGAGGTCTATGGCAGCCTCGGCGCCGACGGCCTGTTCGAAGAGACCACCCCCTACGCGCCGACCTCACCCTATTCGTCATCCAAGGCGGCCGCGGATCACTTGGCCCTGGCTTGGTGGCACACCTACGGCCTGCCGGTGTTGGTCTCCAACTGCTCGAACAACTACGGGCCCTATCACTTCCCCGAAAAGCTGATCCCGCTGATGATCCTCAACGGCCTGGATCGCCGACCCCTGCCGGTCTACGGCGACGGGTCCAACATCCGCGACTGGCTGTTCGTAGAGGACCACGCCCGCGCTCTGCGCACGATTCTCAAGACCGGCCGTCCGGGCGAGAAGTACAATGTCGGCGGTCGCAACGAGCGCACCAATCTGCAGGTCGTCCACACCATCTGCGATCTGCTGGATGAACTGGCGCCCAACACCGCCGGCTCGCACCGCGACCTGATCACCTATGTCACCGACCGTCCGGGTCACGACCACCGCTACGCCATCGACGCCACAAAGCTGGAGACCGAGCTGGGCTGGACGGCGCGCGAGGATTTCGAGAGCGGCATCCGCAAGACCGTCGAATGGTACCTGGCCCGCGCCGACTGGTGGGAGCCGCTTCGCGCCGAGTACGACGGCCGTCGCCTGGGCCTGCTGAACGCCAAGGCCGGCTGATCCGTGGCGGCCCCGATCCTTGTCTTCGGCCAGAACGGCCAGGTGGCGCGTGAATTGGCCGGCCTCGGCGCCGCCTCGGGCCGGGCCATGCGCTTCGCCGGTCGTGAAACCCTGGACCTCGCCGATCACGGGGCGGTCCAGGGCCTGATCGCCGCCATCGCCCCCAGCGCCGTGATCAACGCGGCCGCCTATACCGCCGTCGATCGCGCCGAGACCGAGATCGACACCGCCATGGCCCTGAACCGTGACGCTCCGGCCGCCATGGCGCGGGCCTGCGCGGCGCGTGGTTTGCCGTTCGTCCATTTCTCGACCGACTACGTCTTCGCAGGCGACCTGGACCGGCCCTATGTGGAGACCGATCCCACGGGTCCCATCGGCATCTATGGAGCCAGCAAGCTGGCCGGCGAGCAGACCGTGGCCGGCGCGGGCGGCGCGGCGGCCACCCTGCGCACGTCCTGGGTCTACAGCGCCCACGGGACGAATTTCGTGAAGACCATGCTGCGGCTCGCGGTCGGCCGTGACGAACTGGGCGTGGTGGGCGACCAGCGTGGCCGGCCGACCTGGGCCCGCGACTGCGCGGAAGCCGCCCTGGTCGCGGTCGACGCCCTTGCCGCGGACCCGGGCCTGGCCGGAGTCTACCACCTCAGCGGGGCGGGCGACGCCACCTGGGCGGAGCTGGCGGCGGCCACGTTCGAGATCTCGGCCAAGCGCGGCGGCCCCAGCGCCCGCGTCCGCGCCATCACAACCGCCGACTATCCCACCCCCGCCAAACGTCCGGCCAATTCGCGCCTGGACTGCGGCAAGATCGAAGCCGCCCTACCCTGGCGTTGCCGCCCCTGGCGCGACAGCCTGACGGCGTGCATGACCGAGATGGAGTTCTAGCCGCACATGAAAGGCATCGTTCTCGCCGGGGGATCCGGCACGCGCCTGCACCCTCTTACCCGAGCGGTCTGCAAGCAGTTGCTGCCGATCTACGACAAGCCGATGGTCTACTACCCGATCAGCACCCTGATGCTGGCCGGCATTCGCGACATCCTGATCATCTCCACCCCCAAGGACGTCCCGCTGTTCAAGGACCTGCTGGGCGACGGTTCGGCTTGGGGCGTGCATTTCGAGTATGCGGTTCAGGAAACCCCACGCGGCCTGGCTGACGCCTTCATCGTCGGCCGTGACTTCATCGGCGACGACAAATGCGCCCTGGTGCTGGGCGACAATCTCTATTTCGGCCATGGCTTGAGCGACGCCTTGGCCGAAGCCGTGGCCTCCGAAGCCGGCGCGACGGTGTTCGCATACCATGTGACCGATCCCGAGCGTTATGGCGTGGTCGAGTTCGACGCCGACGGCCGGGCCGTATCGCTGGAAGAGAAGCCGGAAAATCCACGCTCTCCGTGGGCCGTCACCGGACTCTATTTCTATGACAACCAGGTGGTCGAGATGGCGCGCGACCTGCCGCCGTCACCTCGCGGCGAGATCGAGATCACCGACATCAACCGCCTCTACATGGCCAAGGGCCAACTGTCGGTTTCCAAGCTTGGCCGAGGCTTTGCCTGGCTGGACACCGGCACCCACGACAGCCTGGTCGAGGCCACCGAGTTCATCCGCGCGATCGAGAAGCGCCAGGGCCAGAAGGTCGGGTGTCCCGAGGAGGTCGCCTTCAGCAAGGGCTGGATTTCCGCCGACCAGGTCAACGCCCTCGGCGCGGCCATGGGCAAGACCGAATACGGCCAGTATCTGGTTCGGCTGGCCCGAGACTAGGAGGCGGCGGCCCACTCAGCGCGCACCATGGGATCGGCGTCGATGGCCGCCGCCGCCAGCCGGCCGAACGCCTCGGCGTCGAGCAGTCGCCGCGCCGCCCAGACCGCCGCGCCGCGCACCGTGGGCGAAGGATCGGCCAGCAATGGCTCGACCGCCGCCATCAGACCTGCGTCGCCGCTGTTGCCGACGGCGTAGAGCACGTTGCGCACGAACCGGTCGCGGCCGATGCGCTTGACCGGGCTCTTGCTGAACAGGGTGCGGAACGACGGGTCGTCCAGTCCCGCCAGGTCGGCAAGCGACGGTCCCTTCAGGGTCTCGCGGGCGTGGAAGGCCATCTCGGCCGACAGGCTGGCGAACTTGTTCCACGGGCAGGCGGCCAGGCAGTCGTCACAGCCGTAGATGCGGTTACCCAGGGCCGGGCGGAACTCCACCGGGATCGGACCGGACAGCTCGATGGTCAGGTACGAGATGCAGCGCCGCGCATCCAGCTGGTAGGGGCCGGGGAAGGCGTTGGTCGGGCAGATGTCCAGGCAGGCGCTGCACGAGCCGCAGTGATCGCGCTCGGGCGGGTCGGCGGGCAGGTCCAGGGTGGTCAGCACGCTGCCCAGGAACAGCCACGAGCCGAACTGGCGCGAGACCAAGTTGGTGTGCTTGCCCTGCCAACCCAGGCCCGCGCGCTGGGCCAGGGGTTTTTCCATCAGCGGCGCGGTGTCGACGAACACCTTCACCTCGCCGCCGAACCGGCCGTGCATCCAGCGGGCCAGGGCCTTCAGCCGCTTCTTGATCACCTCGTGATAGTCGTCGCCCTGGGCGTAGACGCTGATGGCCGCGCGGGCCGGGTCCTCCAGGGCTAGCAGCGGGTCGTGCGCGGGGCCGTAGTTGACGCCAAGCACCACCGCCGTCGTCGCGTCCCGCCACATGGCGGTGGGGTGGGAACGCCGGTCCAGCGTCTCCTCCATCCAGCCCATGGCGCCGTGGAAACCCTCGGCCACGAATTCGCGCAGCCAGCCGCCGTTGGGCCAGGCGTCGCTGGCGCTGGCGAAGCCGCAGGTGTCGAAACCCAGCCGAAGGGCTTCGGCTCGGATCTCGTCCCGCAATACGAAATTGGGGGGGCTCGCGTTCGGGTGGCTAGAAGTCGAGATCGTCATAGTGCGCGACCGGCGCCAGGCCCGGCCAGCGATCGGCCAGGATGGGTCGGAAAGCGGGCCTGGACTTCAGCTTCATGTACCAGGTCTTGGTCGCCGGGAAGTCCTTCCACGGCACGTCGCCGAAATAGTCGATCACCGACAGGTGGGCGGCGGCGGCGAAGTCGGCCAGGCTCATGCGCCGGCCCGCCAGCCAGTCGCGCGTGTTCAGCAACTCCTCGATATAGACGAGGTGCTGGCGCAGGGCGTCGCGGCCCCGGCGCAGCGCCGACAGGTCCGGCGCGCCCAGCCGCAGCAGGCGCTTTTCCATCTTCTCATGCAGCAGGAAGCCGTTGACTTCGTTGTCGAACTTGCGGTCGAACCACTGCAGTAGGCGGCGCGCCTCGGCCCGTTCGCCCGGTTCGCGGCCCAGCAGGGCGGGCTCGGGGTCCTGCTCCTCGATGTGCTCGAGGATGGCGCGGGTCTCGGCGATCACCGCTGTGCGCTGGTGCTTGGTCTCGACCAGCACCGGCGGCACGCCCGACGGATTGAGCTTGAGGAACTCGGCCGGCCCTTCCCAATAGCGCACCTGCACCTCGACGAACGGCAGGCGCTTCTCGCCCAGGGCGAGCCGCACCTGGCGCGAGGCCGGGTCCAGAGGGAAGTGGTGAAGGGTTCGCTCGACGCTCATGCCCACGCGCATTCAGGCTGCATCGTTCGATCGATGCGCCGTTTTGTTTAACAAGAACTTGCTGAACAGCGTTTCTCGACCGCGTTCGTGGTTAAAATGAGGGCATTTTTCCTCAAGCTTCACCTTGAAGGCCGCCGTTAACTCTTGAACTAGCCTTTCACGCCCTCCGGCGCGTTCATCCGGCCGATCAGGTTGGTGGTGCTCTGGCCGGCCTTCAGCTGCGCCAGCACCACGTTGCCGCCGTAGCCCAGCACGACGTCCGAGCCGACCACCGTCTCGACCGTGTAGTCGGCGCCCTTGACCAGCACGTCGGGGCGGAAGGCCTTGATCAGGGTCAGCGGCGTCTGCTCGTCGAACAGCACCACCAGGTCCACCGCCGACAGCGAGGCCAGCACGGTGGCGCGGCCGCTCTCCTTCTGCACCGGACGGGTCGGACCCTTCAGGCGCTGGACCGAGGCGTCGGTGTTGAGCCCGACGATCAGCCGGTCGCAGGCCGCCTTGGCCTGGGCCAGCAGCGAGACGTGGCCGGGATGCAGCAGGTCGAAGCAGCCGTTGGTGAAGCCCACCTTCAGCCCGCGCGCGCGCCAGCTTGCGACCATGGCCAGCGCCCCGTCCAGGTCGGCGATCTTGTCGGCCACCGGATCGCCGTGCTCGCCATGGGCCAGGCCAACCAGCTCGTCGGCGGTGACCACGTCGGTGCCCAGCTTGGCCACCACCAGGCCGGCCGCCAGATTGGCCAGGCGGGCCGCGTCGAGCGGACTGGCGCCTCGCGCCAAGGCCAGGGCGAGCGTCGCGGCGACGGTGTCGCCGGCCCCGGAGACGTCGAACACTTCCAAGGCCGTGGCCGGCAGGTGGACGGGCGGCTCGCCGCGCACGGCCAGGGTCATGCCCGCACCGCCCCGGGTGATCAGGGCGGCGGCCAGGTTGGGGGCTGTGGCCAGGATGGCGTCGGCGGCCTCGGCCGCGGCTTCGTCCCCTGCCCCGGTCACGCCGGTGGCCTCGGCGGCCTCGCGGCGGTTCGGCTTGATCAGCGTCGCGCCGTCATAGTGGGAAAAGTCGCGGCTCTTGGGATCGACGATCACCGGCTTGCCGGCGGCGTTGGCGGCGGCGATGGCGGCCTTCAGCACCACCGGCGCCAGCACCCCCTTGGCGTAGTCGGACAGCACCACCACGTCGACCTCGCGCAGGTGGGCGTTGAACGCCGCCAGCAAGGCCTGGCCGTCGGCCTCGCCCCTGTCCTCGCGGTCGGCGCGCAGCATCTGGTGCGAACCGGAGATGTAGCGGGTCTTCTCGGTGGTGCGGCGCTTGGCGTCGACGATCAGGGCCGAGTCGAGGCTGGGTTCGCGGTCGATCAGGCCGGTCAGAATCCGCCCCGCGTCGTCGTCGCCGACCACGCCGACCAGCACCGCCCGGCCGCCCAGGGCCGCGACGTTGCGGGCCACGTTGCCGGCCCCGCCCAGCATCACCGTCTCGCGCTCGACGGCGATCACCGGCACCGGCGCCTCGGGCGAAATGCGGTCCACCGCGCCATAGACGAAGCGGTCCAGCATCACGTCGCCCAGCACCAGCACGGTGGCGCCCGAAAAGGCTCGCGGCAGCTTGGCCAGGGTGTCGTCCATCAGGTCGGTCGCTCGTAACAGTCTAGGCAAGAGCGCCATTTGGCCCCGTCGGGCGCGGGCGGCAAGCCCGGCGATGGGGTTTCAGTGCGGCGGCGCCTCGCCGAACGCCCCGCCATGCGGTTCCGCCGCGCCGCGCGGATCGGGATGCAGCAGGATGTCGGCGGCGGGAAACGCCTCCAGAACCCGCTTTTCGGCCGCCACCATCACCGCATGTGCGACGCTGAGGGGCAGGCCGGGATCCAGGTCCATGTGCGCCTGGACGTGCATGTAGGGTCCCGAGGCCCGGGTCCGCACCTGGTGAACGCCGAGCACGCGGGCGTCGGCGGTCATCAGGGCGATGATGCGCTCGCGGTCTTCCAGCGGCAGCTCGTGGTCCATCAACTGGTGGGCGGCCTCGCGGAACACGCCGATCGCCCCCCACAGCAGCCACAGCGCCACCACCAGGCCGGCGGCGGCGTCCACCCAGGGCAGGTGCAGCAGGCTGGCCGCGCCGATGCCGATCAGCGACACCGCGTTCGAGGCCAGGTCGGCGGCGTAGTGGGCCCGGTCCCCGGACACCGCCACCGAGCGGGTCTTCTTGGTCACCTCGGTCTGGGCGCGGATCAGCAGCAGGGTCAGGACGATCGAGGCGACCATGACCCCCACGCCTATCGCCCCGTGTTCGGGCGGCTCGGTGCGGGCGAAGGCGCGGATGGCCTCCTGACCGATCAGGGCCGCCGAGGCGAACACCAGGCCGCCCTGGGTCAGGCTGGCGAAGGCCTCGGCCTTGCCATGGCCGAAGCGGTGTTCGGCGTCAGGCGGCACGGCGGCGTAACGCACGGCATAGAAGGTTATCAGCGAGGCCACCAAGTCCAGGCTGCTGTCGGCCAGCGAGGCGAGCATGGCCACCGAATGGCCGCTCAGCCAGGCCGCGCCCTTGATGACGATCAGCACCGCCGCCACGCCAACCGACAGGGTCGTGACCCGGCGGGTGAGGACAAGGGTCTCGGCGGCGGTCAGGGCGGGGACGGCGGGGGTGGACATGTCGCCTGTGTAGCAAGGCCGGCGATGCAGCCCCAGCGAGAACGACTCGCGCGAGAGGTTCGCAAGGCCGACGTCGCGGACGAAGACGGGGACACACACTCACGGCGTGGCCGTGCAAGGCTGGCCTAAGCCGTGGTGTGAGTGTGTGTCCCCACCGTACCCGCTAGCACTCTAAGCCGCCGCCTTTGTCCTCGGTCCCACATAGACCGACTGCGGGCGCACCAGCTTGCCGGTCGCCAGCTGTTCGCGCGCGTGGGCGATCCAGCCGGCCGTGCGGCCCATGGCGAACACGCAGGTGAAGCTGGCCGGCGGCAGGCCCAGGGCCTCCAGCAGCAGGGCGGTGTAGAACTCGACATTGGTCTCCAGGGCGCGGTCGGGCTTGCGCTCGCGCAGGATCCGCAGGGCCGCCCGCTCCACCGCCTCGGCGAAGGCCAGGCGACCGGGCACGGTCGTGGACGTCTGGGCCAGCTGGCGGATCGCGGCCTTCAGGGCGTCGGCGCGCGGGTCGCGGACCCGATAGATGCGGTGGCCAAAGCCCATCAGCCGCTCGCCGCGCGCCAGGGCCTTGAGGATCCAGGCCTCGGCGTTGTCGGGCGCGCCGATGGCGTCGAGCATCTCGATCACCGGACCGGGAGCGCCGCCATGAAGCGGACCCTTCAGGGCCGAGAGTCCGGCCAGCACCGCCGAGGTCAGGCCGGCGCGGGTGGAGGCCACCACCCGGGCGGCGAAGGTCGAGGCGTTGAGGCCGTGGTCACAGACCGTGACCAGATAGGCGTCCAGCGCCCTGGCCTCCCCGTCCGTGGCCGGAACGCCGCGCGTCATCCGCAGCATGTCGGCCGCGTGCGACAGGGACGGGTCGGGAGCGACCGGCTGCTGACCCGCCGCGACACGCAGCACGGCGGGGGTGAAGACGGCCGGGGCGGCGATCAGCAGCAGGGCCGTGTCCAGGCCGTCGCCGTCGGGCAGGCGGGCGATCAGGGCGCGGACGGCTTCGACCGGGTCCCGCTTGGCGAGATTCTCGTCCAGCGCGGCGACCTCGGCGAAAGCGCGGACCCGGGCGGCGCCCAGGGCGGGAGCCAAGCCGGACGGCAGGGCGTCGAAGAAGCCGTCGAGCAGCAGGTGGGCGACGTCCTCGAACCCGGCGCGGTGCGCCAGGTCCTCGACGGCGTAGCCCCGGAGGGTGAGGCGGCCGGCCTGGCCGTCGACATCGGACAGAACGGTGTGGGCGGCGACAATACCTTCCAGGCCTTCAGCGGCGGGGACGGTGGAAAGACCCTTGGACATGGAACAGGTCTCCTTTCGCCGCCAATTCGAAGCCTCCGATGCTTGATCGTCAATCTTGATCAATATAATCAATATAAATGGCCGAATGGATCGACGCGGAGCAGGCGATGGCGGCGCTGGGGGTGCGGGCCCAGACGCTCTACGCCTATGTCAGCCGGGGCCGGGTGGGCGCGGCCGCCCATCCGGACGATCCGCGCCGCAGCCTGTACCGCGCCTCCGACGTAGCCGCCCTGGCGGCCAAGAAGGCCCGGGGCCGGCGCGCCGCCGACGTGGCGGCCGAAGCCATCGCCTGGGGCGAGCCGGTGCTGCCCTCGGCGATCACCACGGTGGAAGGCGGACGCCTGTTCTATCGCGGCCAGGACGCCGTGGACCTGGCCCGCATGCACAGCCTGGAGCAGGTGGCCCGCCTGCTGCGCGGCGGCCACGGCGCGCCTCTGACCGGATCCGAACCGAAGAAACCCAAGAAGGGCGAGACGCCGCGCGCCCGGCTGTTCTCGACCCTGGCCGCCCGGGCCGGGATCGACCCGCCGGCCCGGGGCCGCGCGCCTTTGGCCCTGGCGATGGAGGCCGCGGGCCTCTTGGAGGCCGCCGCCGACGCGGTGGCCGGTTCGATCGGCGAAGGTCCGATCCACCGACGGCTGGCCGACGCCTGGGGCCTGGACGCCTTCGGCGCGGACCTAGTGCGCCGAGCCCTGGTGCTGCTGGCCGACCACGAGCTGAACGCCTCGACCTTCGCGGTGCGGGTGGCGGCCTCGACCGGCGCCTCGCTGGCGGCCGCGTCGCTAGCGGGTCTGGCGGCGCTGTCGGGACCCCTGCATGGCGGCATGGCGGCGCGGGTCGAGATGTTCGTCGACGAGGCCGGGCGGCGCGGGCCGACCCGCGCGGTCGCCGAGCGCCTGGCTCAGGGCTCGGCCATGCCGGGCTTCGGCCACCCGCTCTATCCGGATGGCGACCCGCGCGCGGCGGCGCTGCTGGAGGCGTTCAAGGTCCCGGCCGTACTGGCCGAGCTGCGCGCCGCGACGGAGGCCGCCACGGGCCTGCCGCCCAATATCGATTTCGCCCTGGTGGCCATGGCCCGCGCCCTGACCCTGCCCGCCGACGCGCCGTTCAGCCTGTTCGCGGTGGGGCGGATGGCGGGCTGGCACGCCCATGCGATCGAGCAGCTGCAGACGGGCAAGCTGATCCGGCCCCGGGCGCGGTATGTTGGGCCGAGGCCAACCTGAATCTCCCTTCCCCCTCGATGGGGGAAGGGCCGGGGATGGGGGTGACCGCTGATTGGCGGCGCGAGAAACGCTGCGCGTTCACCCCCATCCGACCCGCTTCGCGGGCCACCTTCCCCCATCAAGGGGGAAGGATCTCAAGTCAGGCCCGTTCGTGAACCGCTTCCTCGGCCGCCAAAGGCTGCGGAAGCCGCGAGACCATTTCCTTCGGGCACACCTGCCAGAACAGGTCGCGCACCCGGTCCCAGTCGCGCAGCAGGCTGCCGGCGAAGGCCGAGCCGGTCTCGGCGGCGTGTTCGGCCACCAGCGAGCGCAGCACGCCTTCCCAATAGGGCGAGGCCAGGCGCTGGACCACGATGCTGTCGGGGTTGACCAGGTTCTCGAACCGGCCGTGCTGGTCGAGGACAAAGGCCATGCCGCCGGTCATGCCGGCCCCGAAGTTGCCGCCCGTCGGGCCCAGGATCACCACCTGGCCGCCGGTCATGTACTCGCAGCCGTTGGCGCCGCAGCCCTCGACCACCGCGGTGGCGCCCGAGTTGCGGACCGCGAAGCGCTCGCCGGCCTGGCCGGCCGCGAACAGCCGGCCCGAGGTGGCGCCGAACAGCACGGTGTTGCCCAGCAGGGTGTTGGTCTCGGGCGCCGCCAGGCCGCGCGCCGGCTTGATGACGATCGTCGCGCCCGACAGGCCCTTGCCGACATAGTCGTTGGCCTCGCCAGTCAGTTCGATGCGCAGGCCCTGGACCGCGAAGGCGCCCAGGCTCTGGCCGGCCGAGCCCTTGAGCTGGACGGTCAGGTGGCCGGCGGGCAGGCCCTTCATGCCGAACTTGCGCACGATGTGGCTGGACGTGCGCGAGCCGATCGAGCGGGCCGTGCTGCGGACCGTATAGGTCAGCTGCATCTTCTCGCCACGTTCCAGCAGGGGCGCGGCGTCGCGGACGATCTGGGCGTCCAGCGTATCCGGCACGGCGTTGCGGCCGACCACGGTGTTGTAGGGCTTGTTGGCGCCCGGGTCCGCGCGGACCAGCAGGGGGTTCAGGTCCAGGTCGTCCAGGTGCTCGCCGCCGCGCGACACCTGGGCCAGCAGGTCGGTGCGGCCGACGATTTCCTGCAGGCTCTTGAAGCCCAGGCCCGCCAGGATCTCGCGCACTTCCTCGGCGATGAAGGTGAACAGGTTGATGACCTTGTCCGGCGTGCCGGTGAACTTGGCGCGCAGGGCCTCATCCTGGGTGCAGACGCCCACGGGGCAGGTGTTGGAATGGCACTGGCGCACCATGATGCAGCCCATGGCCACCAAGGACGCGGTGCCGATGCCGAACTCCTCGGCGCCCAGCATGGCGGCGATGACGATGTCGCGGCCCGTGCGCATACCGCCGTCGGCCCGCAGGACCACCGAGTGGCGCAGGTTGTTGAGCGTCAGCACCTGGTTGGCTTCCGACAGGCCCATCTCCCACGGACCGCCGGCGTACTTGACCGAGGTCTGGGACGAGGCGCCCGTGCCGCCGACGCCGCCGGCCACCAGGATCACGTCGGCCTTGGCCTTGGCGACCCCGGCCGCGATCGCGCCGATGCCGGTGGCGGCCACCAGCTTCACCGTGACCCGAGCGATCGGGTTGATCTGCTTCAGGTCATAGATGAGCTGGGCCAGGTCCTCGATCGAATAGATGTCGTGGTGCGGCGGCGGGCTGATCAGCATCACGCCGGGGGTGGCGTGGCGCAGGCGCGCGATCATCTCCGTGACTTTAAAGCCGGGCAGCTGCCCGCCCTCCCCGGGCTTGGCGCCCTGGGCGACCTTGATCTCCAGCTCGACGCACTGGTTCAGATATTCGGCGGTGACGCCGAACCGGCCCGAGGCCACCTGCTTGATGGCGCTGTTGGGGTTGTCGCCGTTGGGCAGGGGCTTGTAGCGGGCGCTGTCCTCGCCGCCCTCGCCCGAGACCGACTTGGCCCCGATGCGGTTCATGGCGATGTTCAGCGCGCCGTGGGCTTCCGGGCCAAGCGCGCCAAGGCTCATGCCGGGCGTGACGAAGCGCTTGCGGATCTCGTTGACGCTCTCGACGTCGTCGGTCGAGATCGGGTTGCGGTCCGAGCGCCAGTCCAGCAGGTCGCGCAGCTGGATCGGCTTTTGGGTGCGCAGGCCGTTGGACCAGCGGCGATAGAGCTCGAAATCGCCGGTGTCGCAGGCGCTCTGCAGGGTGTGGATCAGCCGCGCCTCGAAGGCGTGGGCCTCGCCCGAGCGGCGCAGCTTGTAGAGGCCGCCGACCGGCAGGGTCACGGCCGCCTCGCCCCAGGCCTTGCGGTGCAGCTCGACCGCCTTGCTCTCCAGGCCCGCCAGGCCGATGCCCGAGATGCGCGAGGGCATGCCGGGGAAGAACTCGGCGGCCAGGGCGCGCGACAGGCCCACGGCTTCGAAGTTGTAGCCGCCGCGGTACGAGGAAATGACGCTGATGCCCATCTTGGAGATGATCTTCAAGAGGCCGCCCTCGATGGCCGTCTTGAAGTTGATGCAGACGTCGCGCAGCGACTTGTCGCCGAGCAGGCCGCGCTCCAGGCGATCCTGGAAGCTTTCCTGGGCGAGGTACGCGTTGACCGCCGTGGCGCCCACGCCGACCAGCACCGCGAAATAGTGGGTGTCCAGGCACTCGGCCGAGCGGACGACGATCGAGACGTAGGAGCGCAGGCCCTTGGCGACCAGGTGGGCGTGGACGCCGCCGGTGGCCAGGATCATCGGCAGGGCCACGCGGTCGGCCTGGCTGCCCTCGTCGGTCAGGACGATCGCGCCGCAGCCGCGCAGCACCGCGTCCTCGGCCTCGGCCCGGATGCGGTCCAGATTGGCGCGCAGGGCGTCGCCGGGACGCGCCTCTTCGGCTGGCAGCGGCATGGTGCAGTCAATGACCACCACGCTCTTCTCGCCCAGCAGGCCGTGGATGCGCTCGTACATGCCGGTGGTCAGCACGGGGCTTTCCAGCACATAGACGTCGGCCTGGGCCGCGTCCTGCGCCAGGATGTTGCCCAGGTTCTTGAACCGGGTCTTCAGACTCATGACGCCGGTTTCCCGCAGGGGATCGATCGGCGGGTTGGTCACCTGGCTGAAGTTCTGGCGGAAGAAGTGGCTGAGCGGGCGGTACTTCTCCGACAGCACGGCCAGGGGCGTATCGTCGCCCATCGAGCCGACGGCTTCCTTGCCGTCCTCGACCATCGGGGCCAGGACCATTTCCAGGTCTTCCAGGCTGAAGCCGGCGGCGGCCTGGCGGCGGGTCAGTTCCTCGCGGCCGTACTTGCGCGGCTCGGGGCCGGGGCCGATCTCCTTTTCGAGATCGACCATGTTGCCTAGCCAGTCGGTATAGGGGTGACGTTCGGCCAGTTCGTCGATGATGTCGTCTTCGCCGTAGAGCTTGCCCTCGGCCAGGTCGATGGCGATCATCCTGCCCGGCGAGATCGCCAGCTTGCGGGTGATCCGGCTCTCGTCGACGCCGCACATGCCCGCTTCCGAGCCCATGATCACCAGGCCGTCGTCGGTATAGGCCACGCGCAGCGGGCGCAGGCCCGAGCGGTCCTTGCCGGCCACGACCCAGCGGCCGTCGGTGGCGCACAGCGCGGCCGGACCGTCCCACGGCTCCATCACCGCGTTGCAGTAGCTGTAGAGGGCCTTGTGAGCCGGCTTCATGTGCGGGCTGTTGGCTTCCGGCACCAGCAGGGCCTTGGCCATCGGCGCGTCGCGGCCGGCCCGGACCAGCACCTCGAAGGTGTTGTCCAGGTTGGCGCTGTCGGACCCGCCCGGCTGGATCACCGGCTTCACGTCGTCCCCGAACTCGCCGAAGGCGTCAGCCGCCATCTTGATCTCGTGGGACTTCATCCAGTTGATGTTGCCCTTGATAGTGTTGATCTCACCATTGTGGGCCAGCATCCGGAACGGCTGGGCCAGGCGCCATTCGGGAAAGGTGTTGGTCGAATAGCGCTGGTGGAAGATCGCCACCGCGGCGCTGAACCGCTCGTCCTTCAGGTCCGGATAGAACTCGTCGATATGCTCGGCCAGGAACATGCCCTTGTAGATCAAGGACTTGGCCGAGAACGAGCACAGGTAGAAGCCCTGCAGGTTCTGGGCGTGAACGCGCTTTTCGATGCGCTTGCGGCACAGGAACAGGGCGCGCTCCAGAGCCTCGCCTTCCAGGCCGGCCGGGGCGGCCAGCATGATCTGCTCGATCTCGGGACGGGTGGCGTTGGCCTTCTCGCCGATCACCGAGGTGTCGACCGGCACCTGGCGCCAGCCATAGATGTAGAAGCCGAACCGCAGGGCCTCGGCCTCGACGATCGTGCGGCAGGCCTCCTGGGCGCCCAGATCCGTGCGCGGCAGGAAGACCTGGCCGACGGCGATCGGACCCTGGCGCAGGGCGTGGCCGGTGCGGCGCACCTGGTCGACGAAGAAGTCCTGCGGCACGCTGACCAGCACGCCGGCCCCGTCGCCGGTCTTGCCGTCGGCGTCGACAGCGCCCCGGTGCCACAGGGCCTTTAGGGCCTTGATCGCCAGCTCGACGACTTCGCGGCGCGGCTGGCCGTCGATGGCGCAGACCAGGCCCACGCCGCACGCATCGCGCTCGGTCGTGGGATCATAGGCGTGGCCGTCGATCAGGAGCTGGCGGTTCTTCAGGTACAGGTCGTGCTCGGACATGATCTTACTCCGCCGCGATCAGCGCTGAGGCGCCGGTCTTGGTCATCAGGTAGCGGTGCATGGCGTCGGCGGCGTCGCGGCCGTCCTTGATCGCCCAGACCACGAGGGAAGCGCCGCGCACGATGTCGCCGGCCGCGAACACGCCGTCCAGATTGGTCATCTGGTGACGGACGTCGGCCTTGACCGTGCCCCAGCGGGTGGTCTTCAGGTCGGGCGCCGACCACAGCTCCGGCAGGTTCTCGGGCTCGAAGCCCAGGGCCTTGACCACCAGCTGGGCCGGGCGGTCGAAGTCGCCGCCGTCGATTTCTTCCGGCGACTGGCGGCCCGAGGCGTCCGGGGCGCCCAGGCGCATGCGGATGGCCCGCACGCCGGTCACGCCCGAGGCTTCGCCCATCACGGCGCGCGGGGCGGCCAGCCATTCGAAAATCACGCCCTCTTCCTCGGCGTTGGCCACTTCGCGCAGCGAGCCGGGCATGTTGGCCTTGTCGCGGCGATAGAGGCAGGTGACCGAGGCGGCGCCCTGGCGAATGGCGGTGCGCACGCAGTCCATGGCGGTGTCGCCGCCGCCGACCACGACCACGTCCTTGCCGTCGGCGTTCAGCACGCCGCTGTCATAGTCGGGCACGTGGTCGCCGAGCGTCTTCTTGTTGGAGGCGATCAGGTAGTCCAGCGCCGGCACCACGCCCTGGCTGCCGGCCCCTGGCGCGACCAGGTCGCGCGCCGCATAGACGCCGACCGCGATCAGCACCGCGTCGTGCTGCGTGCGCAGGTCTTCCAGGCTGGCGTCGCGGCCGACCTCGAAGCCCAGCTTGAAGAGGACGCCGCCGTCGGCCAGGCGCCGGGTGCGGCGCTCGACCACGTCCTTTTCCAGCTTGAAGCCGGGAATGCCGTAGATCAGCAGGCCGCCGGCCCGGTCGTGACGGTCATAGACGGTGACGGCGTAGCCTTCCTCGCGCAGCCTCTCGGCGGCGGCCAGGCCGGCCGGGCCGGCGCCGACGACGCCGACCGACTGGCCGCGGTCGGCCTTGGCGACCAGGGGCTTCACCCAGCCCATTTCCCAGGCCTTGTCGGTCAGGTAGCGCTCGACCGAACCGATCGTCACGGTGCCGTGACCCGATTGCTCTATGACGCAGTTGCCTTCGCACAGACGATCCTGAGGGCAGATTCTACCGCAGACCTCCGGCATGGAGTTGGTCGCCTGCGACAGGTCGTAGGCCTCCTGCAGACGGCCCTCGGCGGTCATCCGCAACCAGTCGGGGATGTTGTTGTGCAGGGGACAGTGGGTCTGGCAGAACGGCACGCCGCATTGCGAGCAACGCGAGGCCTGCTCGGACGCCTTGGCGTCGATGAAGTCGGCGTAGATCTCGTGGAAGTCGCCATTGCGCTCGTCCGCCGCCCGCTTTTCGGGCGTCGTGCGGGCGACGGTCGTGAATTTCAGCATGCGCTCGGCCATGCGACTTCCCTCGTCCCCGCTTCCGGGGAAAAATTTGCGTGCGCGGGCCTCATACGGACTCCGCGCGGCAAGAAGAATGCGTCAGTCAAATTGGTGGACAAATATATCCGTGATGACGCCAGGGTTATTGCGAGCGACTCTCACCTATGACCTATAATGGTCCACTAAGTGGATAAACGAGTTTTTTACCCTGCGGAGCGCACGCCCGGCGTGGCTTTCACGAGGTCGTGCGCTAAGGCCAGGGCCTCACGTAAGGAATGACGATGCCGGATTGGCTGATCGCGATCGTATTGGGCCTGATCGAGGGCCTGACCGAATTCATTCCCGTCTCGTCGACGGGACACCTGCTGCTGGTCGGCCACTTCCTGGGCTTCCACAGCCCCGGCAACACCTTCCAGGTCTTGATCCAGCTGGGCGCGATCCTGGCGATCACCAGCGTCTATTTCGGCCGGCTGTGGGGCCTGCTGACCACCCTGCCCAGCGACCCGGGGTCGCGGCGGTTCGTGATCGGCATCCTGCTGGCCTTCCTGCCGGCCGTGTTCATCGGGGTGCTGGCCCACGACTTCATCAAGACCGTGCTCTACGAGAGCCCGACCCTGGTCTGCACCACCCTGATCGTCGGCGGCTTCATCCTGCTCGGCCTGGACCGCATGAAGTTCGAGCCGCGCTACACCGACGTGTCGCAGTATCCGCTGAAGACCGCCTTCATCATCGGCCTGTTCCAGTGCCTGGCCCTGGTGCCCGGCGTCTCGCGCTCGGGCGCGACGATCGCCGGCGCCCTGCTGCTGAAGTGCGACAAGCGCTCGGCCGCCGAGTTCAGCTTCTTCCTGGCCATGCCGACCATGGCCGGCGCCTTCGCCTACGACCTCTACAAGAACATCGACCAGCTCAGCACCAACGACCTGGGCCTGATCGGCCTGGGCTTCCTGGCGGCGCTGGTCTCGGGGGTGTTCGTGGTCAAGACGGTGCTGAACTTCATCACCCGACACGGCTTCGCCCCGTTCGCCTGGTGGCGGATCGCCGTGGGGGTCGTGGGCCTGGGGCTGCTGTACATTCCGCGCTAGCCCCGCCGGGGACATGCCCTTGCGGCGTGTCCCCAACAGCAAGCGCCGCGCCAAGACTTGGGGACACGCCGCAGGGGCATGTCCCCGTCCGCCACCCTAGAACGCCCCCGCCGGGACCTCGGCGTACTGGCCGCCCTTGCGGTAGCGGTAGAGGTAGGACGGGACCACGGCCTCGACGGCGGTGGGGATCACGCCCGCCTCGGCCAGGCCCGGCAGGCCGTTGTTCGCCACGTTGTCGGCCTTCAGCGACTCGACCTGGTCGGAGGTCAGCGGCGGGGTGATCGGCGACAGGTCGCCGACCTTGCCGATGAAGTTGGCGGCGAACCACGGCAACGGGGCCAGCAGGCGGTTACGGCCGGTCTCGCGCAGGATGAACTCCAGGATTTCCTTGAAGCTGTAGACGGCCGGGCCGCCCAGTTCGTAGGTCAGACCCTCGGCGGCCGGGTTGGAGACCGCCTTGGCCACCACGGCGGCCACGTCGCCCACATAGACCGGCTGGAACTTCGTCTCGCCGCCGCCGATCAGCGGCAAGGCGGGGAACAGGGCGGCCATCTGGCCGAACTTGTTGAAGAACTTGTCCTCGGGCCCGAACACGATCGATGGGCGGATCACCACCGCGCCCGGGAAGGCGGCGCGGACCGCGGCTTCGCCCTCGGCCTTGGTGCGCTGGTACTTCGACGGCGAGTCGGCGTCGGCGCCGATGGACGAGATCTGCACCAGGCGCGTGGCGCCGGCGGCCTTGGCCTGCTCGGCGACGGTCTTGGCGCCCATGACGTGCAGGGTCTGGAACTTCTGGCGGCCGCTTTCCCAAAGGACGCCGACCAGATTGACCACCGCCTCGGCGCCCTCGACGGCGCGGGCCACCGACGGGGCGTTGCGGACATTGGCCTGCACGACCTCGATCTGGCCGACATCGCCCAGCATGCGCATGCGATAGGCCAGGTTCGGATTGCGCACCGCCACCCGCACGCGATGACCCGCCTTGGCGAGCGCGCGTACGACCTGGCCGCCGACGAAGCCGGAGCCGCCGAACACCGTGACCAGACCTTGCATAATCAACCTCGTCCTAAACTCGTGAGCCGGGGGATAGACGACCCCGAGACCAATCGCAACGAAATGCGCAACTAAGCGATTGACGCGGTCAAAACCTTTGCATAAACGTCCCGGCCTCGCGGCGCTCCACGGATCGCCCCGCAGGCCCAGGTGGCGGAATTGGTAGACGCGCTGGCTTCAGGTGCCAGTGATCGAAAGGTCGTGGAGGTTCGAGTCCTCTCCTGGGCACCACCCCCTACCAACCTTCGTAAGAAGGTCGGGGTGGCGCCGAAGCTTCAGAAGCCCCTAGGCTTCGAGGCTCTCGACCAAAAGCTTCCGAGACAGACGCACAAAATGGTCCAGGTTCCCTCGCGGGCCTAGCGATGGTTGTGACCAGGCGTTAGATATCCTGTTCATCCGGCCGACAGGGTCGGCGCCCCATTATTCAGGCGCATCGGGAATTCGCAGCGTCCGCGCAACGAGACCCAGGCGCGGAGACGAACACACTTGGCCAACTTTCTGCATGAAGGCGACCTACCGGACGGCGCCTTCGTCGGCGCGACCGCCGTCGCCATCGATTCCGAGACCATGGGCCTGCGCCTGGGCCGCGACCCGCTCTGCGTCGTCCAGCTGTCGTCGGGCGACGGCGACGCCCACGTGGTGCGCCTGGACCGCTCGACCTATGACGCGCCCAACCTCAAGCGCCTGCTGACCGATCCGGCCGTGGTGAAGCTTTTCCACTTCGGTCGCTTCGATATCGCCATGTTCCTGCTGCACCTGGGCGTCATGACGGCCCCCGTGTACTGCACAAAGATCGCCAGCAAGTTGGCCCGCACCTATACCGACCGCCACGGCCTCAAGGACGTGACGCGCGAACTGGTCGGCGTCGAACTGTCCAAGGTCCAGCAGAGCTCCGACTGGGGCGCGGCGGCGCTGTCGCCCGAACAGGTCGCCTATGCGGCGTCCGACGTGCTGCACCTCCACGCCCTGCGCGAACGCCTGGACGCCATGCTGGTCCGCGAAGGCCGCATGGACCTGGCCAAGGCCGCCTTCGATTATCTTCCTCATCGGGCCGCCCTCGACCTGGCCGGCTGGGAAGACGTCGACATCTTCGCCCATAGCTGAGGCGGGAGGCATGACCACCCTCGACGCGGACCGGGCCGGATACAGACGGGACTTGCGCCGTTGGCGCAATCGCTCGCGCCGGGTCAAGCTGGCGCGCGTGGTCCTGCCGGTCGCCATGGTCGGCCTGCTGGCGACGGTGGGCGGCCAGGTGGCCTGGCGATCCTTCACCGCCGGCGATCGCCGACCCGCCGAGAGCCGGGCGCAGATTCGGATGGTCACGCCGCGCTTCTACGGCCAGTCCAGCGACGGACGGCCGTTCATCATCACCGCCCGCTCGGCGGTGCGCGACGAAAACGACCTGAAGCGGGTGTTCCTGGACGCCCCGACCCTGACCCTGGGCGTGGGCAGCCCCGCCCCCACACGCTCGACCGCCGACCGCGGCGTCTATCGGGAAGACACCCTGAAGCTCCAGCTGTACGGTAATGTGCGCATGGACGACGGGGCCGGTTATCGCTTCGCTTCGGACGAGGCCCTGGTCGATACCCGCAACGGCAACACCACCGGCGAGACCGAGCTCCAGGGCGAAGGTCCAACTGGACAGGTGCAATCCAACGCTTACTCCGTATATGACAAGGGCGACCGCATCATCTTCCGGGGCGGCGTCAAGACACGGATCGACCGGAAGACGGGTGAGACAGTCCCGCAAGACGGCGCGGCTCCGGAATAGAATGAGGACCTGGTTGATGAATCGATGGATGGCGCCCGCGGCGATCGCCTTCAGCCTGCTGAGCGGCCCGGCCTTCCTGAGCGGCGGCGCCGCCATGGCGCAGGCCGCCGGCGGCAACAATTCCAGCGCGCCGGTGGACATCTCCGCCGATGAGCAGGAAGTCATAAACAGCCAGTGCAAGACCATCTTCCGCGGCGCGGTCGAGGTTCTGCAGGACAAGGCCCGCATGCGGGCCGCGACCATGACCGTCTACAATCGTCGCAAGACGCCGGGTAAGGCCGCCGGAACGCCGGGCGGCAACGCCGACTGCGGCGACGTCGATCGCGTCGAGGCCGACGGCAATGTCTTCTATGTGACGCCCGAACAGACGGTGCGCGGCGACCACGCCGTCTACGACTACGCCACCGACACCGTCGTGGTGACCGGCGACGTCGTGGCCGTCCGGGGCCAGGACGTGGCGCGCGGCGACCGCATGACGATCAAGACCAAGACCAACGACGTGAAGATGGAATCCAACGCCACGGGGCGCGGTAAGCCCCGCGTGCGGGCGGTGCTCTATCCCTCCGACAAAGACAAAAAGCCCGCCGGCCAGCCGTAGGAACCCATGGCGTTTTCGATGCAATCCCTGGGCGTCAACGACGCGGCCTCCGATGGCCTCTTCGTCGACGCCATCGGCAAGTCTTTCGGCGACCGTCCAGTCGTCAAGAGCGTCTCCCTGCGCCTCAAGCGCGGCGAGGTCGCGGGCCTGCTGGGCCCCAACGGCGCCGGTAAGACCACCTGCTTCTACATGATCACCGGCCTGGTCGCCGCCGACTACGGCTCGATCTATCTGGACGGCGAGGACATCACGTCCCAACCGATGTTCCAGCGCGCCCGGATGGGCGTGGGCTATCTGCCGCAGGAAGCCTCGATCTTCCGGGGCATGACGGTCGAGCAGAACGTCATGGCCGTGGTCGAGATGCGCCAGAAGGACCAGCGCAAGGCGCGCGAACATGTGACCCAGATTCTCGAGGAACTACGGATCACCCACATCCGCAAGTCGCCCGCCGTCGCCCTGTCGGGCGGTGAGCGCCGCCGCGTCGAAATCGCCCGGGCCCTGGCCAGCGAGCCGTCGTTCATGCTGCTGGACGAGCCGTTCGCCGGCATCGACCCCCTGGCGATCTCGGACATCCGCGAGGTGGTCAGCTATCTGAAGAACCGCGGCATCGGCATCCTGATCACCGACCACAACGTCCGCGAGACGCTGCAGATGGTTGATCGGGCCTCGATCATCCACGCCGGCGAGGTGCTGTTCGAAGGCTCCCCGCAGGAGATCGTCGACAACCCCGAGGTTCGCCGCGTCTATCTCGGCGACAGCTTCGACGAGCGGGTCTAGGCGCCCTGCCCGCCTGCATTTTTTAGGTCGAGGCTCTTGCCGCCGGGCAAGATCGAACAGGCCGCGCGTTCCGACATCCGGATCGCGCGGCCTTTTCGTTGGCGCGAACTCACGTTGAAAATGCTTTGAGATCAATATCTTGATGCTCGAAGCGAAGAAAAGCGGCGGCCTGGGCGGGCGGAGTGTCGCAGTGGCCCGCTTTTTGCTGGCGTTCGCGCCCCGTTAACCAAACTGCCCTTCAATGGCGATCAACAGGTTCGTTGATTTGCCCAGGAGGGCGCCTTGGCTCTCGGCCACAGATTGGAGCTTCGGCAAGGCCAAGGCCTTGTCATCACGCCCCAGCTTCAGCAGGCGATCAAGCTCCTGCAGCTGTCCAACCTGGAACTCGACGCCTTCGTCGAGGCCGAGCTCGAGCGCAACCCCCTGCTCCAGCGCGAGGATGGTCCAGTCGAGACCGAGCGCGCGGCTGAAGAGATCGAACGGCCCACCGAGAACCTGGGCCTGGACGCGGTGTCCGACAGCGCCGCCAGCCACCAGATGGACGCCACGCCTGACGACGTCTCGCCCGGCGAGCGCGCCACCGGCGATGGAGTCGAGGCCGGCGCCGAGCAGGCCGGCGGCCAGATCGACTGGTCGCGCACCGGCGGCGGCGGCAATTTCGAGAGCGACGACAATTACGAAGGCGCCCTGTCGCGCCCGCCGACCCTGGTCGAGCACCTGACCGAGCAATTGGCCGTGGCCGGCCTGTCGCCCGCCCAGAACGTGGTGGCCGGCGTGCTGATCGACGCCGTCGACGAGACCGGCTACCTGCGCGCCGACCTCCTGGAGGTCGCCGAGCGCCTGGGTTGCGACCCCGCCTTCGTCGAGGCGGTTCTGACCGTCCTGCAGGGCTTCGAGCCGGCCGGCGTCATGGCCCGCGACGTGCGCGAGTGCCTGGCCCTGCAGCTGAAGGACGCCAACCGCTACGACCCCTGCATGGCCGCCCTGCTCGACAACCTCGACCTGTTGGCCAAGCGCGACATGAACGGCCTTCGCAAGCTCTGCGGCGTCGATGACGAGGACCTGCGCGAGATGGTCGCCGAGATCCGCGCCCTGACCCCGCGCCCCGGCGCGGCCTTCCACTCGGATCCTCCCCAAACGCTGGTGCCCGACGTCCATGTGCGCGAGACGCCCGGCGGCCTGTGGCACGTGGAACTGAACACCGACACCCTGCCCCGGGTGCTGGTCGACCAGCGCTACCACGCCCGGGTCAGCAAGGGCGCGCGCACCGACCAGGAAAAGACCTTCGTCTCCGACAGCTTCGCCACCGCCAACTGGCTGGTCAAAAGCCTGGACCAGAGGGCCAAGACCATCCTGAAGGTCTCCAGCGAGATCGTCCGCCAGCAGGACGGCTTCCTGGCCTATGGCGTCGAGCATCTGCGGCCGCTGAACCTGAAGACCGTCGCCGACGCCATCGGCATGCACGAATCGACCGTCAGCCGGGTGACCTCCAACAAGTACATCGCCACCCCGCGCGGCGTGTTCGAGCTGAAATACTTCTTCACCTCGGCGATCCAGTCGTCCGAGGGCGGCGAAGCCCATTCGGCCGCCAGCGTTCGTCACAAGATCAAGGGCCTGGTCGAGGCCGAAAAGACCGAGGCCGACGTCCATTCGGACGACCGCATCGTCGAGATCCTGAAGGAAGCCGGCGTCGATATCGCCCGCCGCACCGTGGCCAAATACCGCGAAGCGCTGCGAATTCCGTCCTCTGTCGAACGGCGGCGCTTGATCAAGCAAACCGCCTGAGGCCATGCTCCCGAACGGTCGCGCTAAGCGTTTGATCCGCGTGACTAAAGGCGAAGCATGACCACCGAGAGTTTGTCCGACGTCATTGAAGGTTTCGGCGAGGACACGCGTCCCGAGCTGACCGTCGGCCAGATGCTGGAGCAGTTCGACAGCCGGGCGTTCGGGGCCATGCTGCTGGTGTTCGGCCTGCTCAACTGCCTGCCCCTGCCCCCGGGGTCGTCGACCATCCTCAGCCTGCCGATCCTGTTGCTGGCCCCGCAGATCGCCTGGGGTTCCGATGTTCCGTGGCTGCCGCGCAAGCTGGTCGAGCATCCGCTGAAGCGCGACGACCTGCGCGGATTGTTCCGTAGGCTGACGCCGATCGTCCGCCGCATGGAACTGGTCACCCGTCCCCGGCTGGAGATCCTGTTCGGGCCGGTCGGCGAGCGGCTGATCGGCGTGGTCTGCACGCTTCTGGCGCTGGTGCTGGTGCTGCCGATCCCGCTGGGCAACCTGGCGCCCGGCGCCACGGTCGCGGTCCTGGCCCTGTCCCTGCTGCAGCGCGACGGTCTGCTGGCCCTGCTGGGCTACCTGATGGCCGCCATCAGCGTAGGCCTTCTGGTGCTGAGCGCCGGCGTCGTGGCCGCCGCGGTGCAACGGCTCCTGCACATGATTCCGGGGCTGTTTTAAGTCGCTTAGGCGACGCTTGACACCGAGCCTGGACGGGCGCGTTGATAGGCCATGCAAGTCCAAATCTCCGGCAAGCATGTCGACGTTGGCGAGGCTCTGCGAGCGCGAGTCTCCGACGAAATCACCCTGAGCATCGGCAAGTATTTCGACCGCGGCGGTGACGCCGAGGTCGTGATCAGCAAGGAAGGTTTCGCCTTCCGGGTCGATTGTTCGGTCAAGCTGGCCTCGGGCCAGCAGCTGATCAGCCATGGGTCGGGAGGAGACGCGCACGCGGCCTTCGACGCCGCCCTGGCCAAGATCGAGACGCGCATCCGGCGCTACAAGCGACGACTTAAGAGCCACTCCATCGCCGCCTCCGCCAAGCAGGCGGAAAACGCCGCCATGTACGTGCTGCGGGCCCCCGACAGCGACGAGAGCGACGATGACGACTGGAGCACGGAGGACGATCACCCCGCCGGCGCGCCGGCCGGCATGATCATCGCCGAAACCCAGGCCTCGTTGAAGATCATGACTGTTTCCATGGCGGTCATGGAACTGGACTTGACCGAGTCCCAGGCAATCGTGTTTAGGAACGCCGCCCACGACGGTTTGTCGGTGGTGTACAGGCGGCCTGACGGAAATATCGGCTGGATCGACCCCGAACGCACCAAGTCGCTCAACGGGCACGCGCCAGCCGCAAGCTGATCGAACCTCGGGTCGGTCGGCGCGTTTCGGTAGGCCCCCCGTCCTCAAGACTTTCTTGGGGGGCGACGATCCGCGACGACCGACTGCGAGCGAGTTTCCACACCATGACCATCGGCGATCTACTGGAGCCCGGCGCGGTCACCCTGCGAGTCAGCGCCGCCAACAAGCGTCAGGTTCTCGGCGTGATCGCCGACGTCGCCGCCCGTGCGTTCGGCGTCGACTCCGACGAGACGCTCGAGGGTCTGATCGAGCGCGAGAGCGTCGGCTCGACCGGCGTGGGGCAGGGCGTGGCCATTCCGCATGCCCGCCTGTCCGGCCTTGACCGCGTGCGCGCGGTGTTCATGCGCCTGGAGACGCCGGTGGCGTTCGGCGCGGTGGACGACAAGCCGGTCGACCTGCTGGTGGCCCTGTTCGCCCCCAAGGACGCCGACTCCACCCACCTTCGCGCCCTGGCCCGCGTGTCGCGACTGATGCGCCAGCCCGACCTGCGCGAACAACTGCGCCAGGCCCGCTCGGCCGACGCGGTGCACGTGATGCTGACCCACGCCCACGAGAGCAAGCCCACGGCGGCTTAGGTCGCGGCCTCGACATCTCCAATAGATAACCGTCATCCCGGGCCTTGTGCCCGGGACCCCTCTATCCGCCGCAGGTGCGGAGGGGTGGCGCGCTGGCGCGCCAAAGCACTTCACCTGCGAGCTGAACCAGGGGTCCCGGGCACAAGGCCCGGGATGACGAACTGAAGAAAGCCCCTAAACCCGCTTCATGCCGATGATCTTCACCGGCGGGTTCAGCATCTGGCCCTTCATGGCCGGATAGGCCGCGGGGCCGTCGGCCTTCAAGGCCAGGATCTTCTTGACGATGTCCAGGCCCTGGACCACGCCGCCGAAGGCCGCGAAGCCCTGGTTGTCGCCCGCCGCCCCGGGGTGAGCGTCCAGATAGGGCTGGGGGCTGGCGCAGATGAAGAAGTCGCAGGTCGCCGAACCCGGCGCGTTGCGGGCCATCGAGATGGTCCCGGCCCGGTGCCTGATCCCGGTCAGGCGGGTGCTCTCGTGGGCGATGGGCGCGTAGCGACGGACCCGGACGGGCGGCCCGCCCTGGATCGAGCCAGCGCCCTTGACGCCCTTGGTCTTGGACGCGCGATAGAAGGTCCCGCCGTCGTACTTTCTGGCGTCCACATAGCGCAGGAAATTGGCCGAGGTGATCGGCGCCTTGCCGGTCTCCATCTCGACGACGATCGTGCCGTGATCAGTCTGGATCGCCACGCGGGGCTTAGGGGGAGCGGCCCAGGCGGGGCTCGCCACCAGCAGTCCGGCCAGGCCCAGAAGGCTCCGGCGTCCGATCCTCGCGTCGCTCATCCGTCTTCCTCGCTTGTCGAAGCCGATGACTGCTTACCGCGCCGGACAGGGTGCGTCGACAGGACGAAGGCGAGAGCCCGACTTGTGCAAGCTCGCGGCGAGCTGTTAGTTACGCCCATCGCCGGCCGCTCATCCGCGCCGGCCGGACGGGGCATGTTTTCGATGATCAGGAAGCTTCTTCTCGCCACGGCCACCATGTGGCTGATCGGCGCTTCCGCCCACGCTCAAACGCTGGAGACCGAACCGTTGGCGGAGGGCCGGCCGTGCGCTTCCGCCGATGTCGTGGGTCTTTGGGAGAGCCGCGTCGTGACGGGGAATGAAACGACAAACGCGCTTTCCGTCTTCATTTCGCTCGACTACATGCGCTTCTCGCCCGACGGAACGATGATGTACTACGGGGCCGACAAGCCCGAAGCCGATGTCCGGAAAATCCACAAGACGCTCGACCAGTACGACGCCATGGACCGCGTCACTTACCGCGCCGAGATGGTCTCGCCCGGCCTGCTGATCCTTCTCCGGGACGGCACGCCCTTCCAGGGCTTCACCTGCACGGTCGTCAACGGACCCGCGGGCAAGCCGGGGACCATCCTGTCTCAATTGAAGGGTATGCCGGCCTTGAAGCGCGTGCAGCGCCGGCTCGACTAGGAGTCGCCGCCCGCGAGCCGGCCCGACTGAATTCAGGGCCGGCTCGGAGCCAAGGCTTTAGTGCACCGAGACCGGCGCCAGTTCGTGGGCGAGGGCGGCGGCGACGGCCGCGTCCTTGTCGGTCAGCACGGCCAGTCGCGCGCCGTCGGCGCGGAACACCGCGTAGAGCGTCTGGTCGGGAGACAGGTCGATCTCGTCGTCCGTCACGCCGACCGGCACATCGGCCATGATCTCGGCGGCCTTGATGGGACGCACATAGACCAGGTCCGGGGCGCCCAGGGCCGCGAAGGCCTCGGCGGAGAAGAACGGGGTAGCGGGGTTGGGTGTCATAAGACCACCTCCTTCGGAAAGGGAACGCCCCGTGGCGCGTCTGGGTTCAGACCGCGACCATGGGGATCGTCATCAGAGCGCCGGCGACCCGACGCCAGCCTAGCCCGCCGAGCGGATCGGGATGCGGCGGACCAGCCGTTCGGGCTCGGGCCGGGCCAGATCGACGTGCAGCAGGCCATGCTCCAGCGTGGCGGCCGTGACCTCCATGCCGTCGCCCAGCACGAAGGTGCGCAGGAAGCCCCGGGCGGCGATGCCGCGATGCAGATAGGCCTTGTCGACCTCGGGCTTGCCCTCGTTGTCGCGCCGTCCGGCCACCACCAGCTGGCCGCCTTCGACGGTCACCTGCAACTGGTCGGGCGAGAAGCCGGCCACCGCCAGGGTGATGCGCACCCCGCCGTCGTCCGCTTGCTCGACATTGTAGGGCGGATAGCTTTCGGCGGCGGCCTTGGCCGCGCGCTCGATCAGGTCTCGGGTGTGTTCGAAGCCCAGCAGAAAGGGGCTGTCGAACAGGATCGTCCGGGTCATCGCGAAGTCCTCGCTCAAGCGACTTCGTTCGTCGGACACGACCCGGGATCGGCATCGCGCCTGACGACGTGACAATTAGGTGGCGATGCGCGGGGGTGGGTTCAAGATGCGGGGATCCGCCCCCTCACCTTTCAGTCGTCATCCCGGGCCTTGTGCCCGGGACCCCTCCATCCGCCGCAAGGGCCGGAGGGCGGCGCGCCAGCGCGCCATTTCACTTCACCGTCGGCTGAACCAGGGGTCCCGGGCACGAGGCCCGGGATGACGGTGTTCAGGTTGGTGGGCCGAGATTTCTCCCGGCCAGACCGCCCCCCTACTTCTTCGTCCAGCCGCCATCCAGCGGCTTCCAGTACTGGCCGGGCGCCAGGCGGGCGTACAGCTGCTTGGCGGTGGCCTGGCCGGCGGCCTCGGCGGTGACGCCGGTCTTGGCGGCGGTGTCCTTGTAGACGGCCGCGCGGCCGGCGTTGATCTCGGCCACGGCGGCGCGAAGGGCCGCGTCGCCGCCCGAGACGACGCCCAGGAAGCCGTCGGCCTGCTCGCCCACGGTTCCGGAGGCCTTGCCTGCGTCGACGGCGGCCTTGGCGGCGGCCGATTGGGCGAAGGCGGGGACGGCGAGGGCGACAGCGCCTAGCGAGGCGGCCACCGCCAGGATCGTCATGGTCTTGCGGATCATGTCGGTTGCTCTCCTAAAGCATTTTCAAGCGAAGTGGATTGCGGTTCGCGTGAAGAAAATGCGTCAAAAACAAAGACCTAGAGCGATGCTCTAGAACAGGTTGGGGTTTTGCTGGATCAGCGTCTGGACTTCCTTGTCCAGTCGCACGCGCACGTCGGCGTCCAGCTTGGCGTAGATGTTGATCGGGTCGACCTTGACCCGCACCGTCGGGGTGCACGCCGCCAGGGCGCCCACCGCGAGGAGGGGAAGGATCAGAGCGCGCTTCATGCGGGTGTCTCCAGTTCTTGGGAAATCTGCGGGTTCAAGGCTGAACCGCGTCTGAACGTGGCGCTTGGGCCACGGGCGGCGCGGGGGACGTGGCCGGCGTCGAAACCGGGGCGGGGACGACGGGGATTTCGGGTTCGGCCTCCTGCCATCCGCGTTTCCACGCCGCGATGAGCTCGTCGAAGTTCAGCGACGTATCCAGCGTCAGGTCAACCGGCGTCTTGGCGGGCAGGGGGATGCGGCGCTGGAAGGCGCTGCCGTTCAACAGCTCCATCAGGCCGATCCGGGCCTTTTCGACGATCTTGGGGTCGTGCTCGCCCTTGATGTGGAACAGCACGCCCAGCCGGCCCTTGTCGGTGCTGTTGACCCCCGCTTCCAGGGTGCTGAAGCTGAGGTTCTCCATGGCCTGGTAGGCGAAGTCCTGAATGGCGTTGACCGTCGTCTCGCCCGCCACCGTGCTCTGGCCCTGACCGGCATCGACCTCGCCCAGCGCCTCGCGGGCGATCGAAAGGCGGCCGGGACCGACCGCATAGACCTTGCCGTCGACGAAGCGGAAGCCGGCGGGGCCCGCCTCGAACGGCAAGCGGCCGTCGATCACGGCCTCGACCTTGACCTTGTCGGCCAGGGTCGAACCAGAGACCAGCTCGCCCAGGTCCATGCCGGCGATATTGACCACGCCCGTGATCACGCCCTTGCCGTCCAGCGGCACGTCCAGCGGCTCGACGGTGATCTTGCCCTTCGAGGCCTCGAACGTCGCGGCCTCCAGGCGCATGGCCTCGGCGCCCAGGCTCAAGCTGGCCCGCACCGACTGGATCGGGACGATGGCGTCGACGCTGTCGATGGTCAGGACCTGGCCCGGCGGGCTGGTCAGCGGGGCCAGGCTGTCGAAGACGATCTGGCCCTTCAACTGGTGGACCTGGCCCAGCGGGCTCTTGAAATCCAGGCCCGGGGTGGTGATCCGTCCCTCGCTGGTCATGACCTCGTCCTGCCAGGCGAAGCGGCCGGTAAAGGCGGCGGTCCCCTCGGCGTCGCGGGCGATCGCGGCCAGGGGCGTCAGGCCCAGCGGCTGCAGCCCGCCCTTGGCGAAGACCAGCCTGGAGGCGTCGATATCGGCCTGGCCCCGGCCGCTAGCCACGTCGTGGCGGATCGTGACCCGGCCCAGCGGGCGGCCGTCCAGGGTCTTGCCGTCCAGGCCGCCGGTCCACTGGCCGCGCGCCAGGTCGACCTGGCCGGTCGCGGCGAGGGTCTCGAAGCGCTTGCCCTCGGTCGAAGCCTCGACCAACCGGCCGCCAGTGACCTTGACCTGGGCGACGTCGAAGCCCTTGCCGCCGCCGACGAAGCTGGCCTCGACGCCCTCGAGCCGCGCCTGGGCGACATTGACCAGGGCCGCCCCGTCACGGATCAGGGCCGAGGCCCGCCAGACCCCGCCGGCGGCCACGACCAGCGGCTGGGCGGTGGGGCAGAGCTTGAACGTCACGTCGCTGATCGGCGGCTCGCCCATGGCGATCGACCGGGCGGTCATCGGGGTGCAGCCATTCAGCCGGATCGTCAGGCCGCCGCCGGCCAGTTGGGCGCGGCCGGCCAGGGTTCCGGCAAGGCCGATGAACGGCGGCACGTCCAGGCTGCCCGTCGCGACGACGTCGCTAGTCAGGCCCGAGGCGTCCGACCGCCAGCTCTTTGCCTGTAAGGTGATCTCCGGCAGGCCCCCGCCGCCCAGGGCCACCACCGCCCGGCCGGCGCCCGCGCCGTCCCGCATCGCCAGCAGGGGACCGCCGGGCGCGCTCAGCACGGCCTTGGCGCCGCCCGCGGCGGTCAGGGTCACGGGACGGGGCAAGGACAGCGTCGTCTGGCCGCCGGTGATCCCCAGCTTCAGGGCCGGGGCGCTGAGCTCGAAGCCGGACAGGGCCTTGGCCGCGGCCTGGGCGTAGTCGGGATTGGGCAGGGCGGCGCTGACCCGCGCGGCGTCCGGCCCGCTCATGGCGCCGTCGGCGTCGGCATGGGCGTCCAGGCCGAGAGCGACGCCGTCGGTTCCGACCGAGAACCGGCCCTTGCCGTCGGCGGCCAGGCT
>Ga0073929_1000853_pt1 | contig 34951 bp, 34 predicted proteins | sample DewCreD2012metaG_3_FD_76966 | JGI IMG/M metagenome (GOLD analysis project Ga0073929, IMG submission 76966) | Hot spring sediment bacterial and archeal communities from British Columbia, Canada, to study Microbial Dark Matter (Phase II) - Dewar... ... | reverse complement strand
TCAGCCCGTGTCTACTCAGGCGGGATCTCGCGGAAGGCGTACTCGATGCGGATGCCGCGCGCTCGCTGGATGTACTTGGCCGCGTAGTACAGCAGCGCCCCGGCGACGAGCACCCCCACTGTGAGTGCCTGCACGTTCGGCAGGTAGCCCAACCCGACGAAGGGGTCGAGCCAAAAGACCGTCTCACAGATGAGCAAGCTGATCAGGCTGAGCGCCCCCACAACGCTCATCACCGGTAGATTGCCGAGACGCCAGTTCACCGGTGACGCCTCGAAGTCCTCGCGCCGGCGGTATGGGAAGAGAATGGCGGCGACAGCGGTGAGGATGAACGAGAGGATCCAGCCGAAGATCCCGACGATACTGTGTAGCACGATGTGCCAGGCATAAAGCGCCAGAGAAATCTCTCCGAGCACCAGGACGACCAGAATCGAGATAACCGGGGTGTGGAAGCGCGGGCTGACGTAGGCGAGCTTCTCCGGCATCAGCCGGTCGAACGACCAGGCAAGGAGAATGCGCGTACTGGCAAGGAAGTTGATCGGCAGCCACACGTATGTCCAGAGTAGGAAGCCGACCCCGAGCAGCAGTACCAGGAACAGGTTCTCGTAGACCATCGCACCAGCCAGCTCGATGAATGTCGGTGTGAAATCGAGTCCGAGCGCTCCTGGGTCGACCGCGCCGAGGTGGCCCAGTAGGTCGTAGCCCGCCAGAAGCTGGAAACCGCCGATCAACAGCACCATCCAGAGCGTGGTGTAGACCACCGATCCGGGCATTCCGAAGATCTGCGCCTTGCGAGCATTCTTTACCTCGCCACCGATAATGCTCGACGTGATCGCGTAGAGCACGATGTAGAGCGGCAAGCTGAGACTGAGAAATGTCTGGTACCAGTCGAAGCCCCGCGCCGCGTAGCCGGACTGCGCCTGCGCGATGTCGAGCGCATTCGCCACGCCCCCGGCGGCAGCCACGTACTCGTTGAAGCGGCTGACGAAGTCGGACCGGCCGTTCGTGAAGGCGATGATCGCGGCCACGACGATACCGAGCGTCGCGATCAAGAAGGTAACGTTCTGCACCCGGAAGTACAGTTTGGTGCCGAGGATGAAGATGACCGTAAAAAGCAGGATGAGCGCGCTGCCGGCAAGAAAAATGCCGAGCGGTTCCTACCAGAAGTCGGCAAGCCGGATGAGGTCGGGATTGCCAGTGGTAGCCGCCATCATCCGGAAGAGTGTCGAGAGTCCGTACTGCCCGAAGTAGGCAGCGGGGATGCCGACGTAGACGGTCATCCAGACCAACCAATTGAAGCTGCTGATGAAGCCGAGCACCGGGGAGAGCGTTCGGCTGATATAGACATAGTCACCGCCCGAGCGTGGCATCGCGGCGGCGAAGAGAGCATAGGTCGTCGCGTGCGCCAGGGCCAACACTCCGGCAATTATGGCGCCCCAGAGCATGCTGGCCCCGGTATAGAAGGCTGGCACGAAGAGGATAATGAACATCACTCCGATGCCGATGTTCTGGTTGTTGGTGTTGTAGACGAAGACGTCGAAGAGCGAGATGTCTTTCGTCAGACCAGTTGCCTCGCGCACGAACGTCCGCGGGCCGCCCGGAACGGCGCCGCCAGTAGCGACGGTGGCCATGCGCCCCTCCCCTCAATAATCGACTGATCAGCTCACAGCTTTATGGATCCCGAGAGCCACCCCCTTACGCCACCTTGAATCCTCTCACCCCAACCGAGTCGGCACGCCCCGCTACTCGTCACCCAGATGCCGAAAGGTGACGACTTTTCCTTCTGCACTGCTCGATACAGCACAACTGAGCGCGGTCTGAGGTCGAGAACTACAGCGATTCTAGTGTGGCTCGGCAGAGGGTGTCAATTCATACTCGGGTCTTCGGGTCGAGTGCGTCACGCAGGCCGTCACCGACCAGGTTGAACGCCAGGATGGTCAACAGCAGCGCCAGGCCCGGGAAGAGCGAGAACCAGGGCGCATTGGTCAAGTGCACGGTCCCGTCGCGAATCATCTGACCCCAAGTCGGTGTCGGCGGGCGCACGCCGAGCCCGATGAAGCTGAGGCTCGCCTCTAGCCGGATAGCCGAGGCCGTCCACAAGCTCGCCAGCACCAGGAGCTCACCGACGATATTGGGGAGTATATGCCGGAAGAGGATCCGAGCATCTCCCACCCCGATGGCGCGGGCCGCCTCCACGAAGTCTCGCCGCTTGATCGAGAGCGCCGGGCCGTGGGCGATTCGGGAGAATCGCGGGGTGATCGTCAGCGCGATGGCGATGATCATCTTCCACAGGCCCGGACCGAGCACTGCCAAGATCAAGAGCCCAGTGATCAGGTCCGGGAAGGCGAGCAGCACATCGGTGAGACGCATTAGCCAGGCTTCGGTCCGGCCTCCTCGGAACGCTGCAACGACACCCATTGCCGTCCCGAGGATCCCACCGAGCGCGACCGAGAGCAGTCCTGCCAGCAGCGCGATGCGCGTCCCATAGATCACGCGCGAGAGAATATCTCGTCCGAAGTCATCGCGCCCGAACGGGTACTCGCGTGACGGCGGTTCCAGCCGGTGAATCGTGCTCTGCTCGATCGGGCTGTGCGGCGCAAAGACCGGGGCGGCGACCGCGATTAGGAGCAGGAGCGCGACCATCACCAGCCCAACCAGCGCAGTACGGTTCCGCGCGAACGCCTGCACGCGGCGCCAGCGACGTTCGCGTACCCCTGCGACCGGCAGTTCTCGCGCCACAGCCATCACTCGTACCGTACCCTCGGGTCGACCACGCCGTAGAGCAGATCCGTCACCAGGTTGATCAGCACGATGATGAAGGCATACACGACCATGATCGACTGCAGCATCGTGTAGTCCTTCTGCTTCATCGCGCCGATCATCAGCTTGCCCAGCCCCGGCCGGGCGAACACCTCTTCGGTCAGCACCGACCCACCGATCAGCGAGATCGCGAACAGCCCGATCAGGGAGACCAGCGGGATCATGGCGCTGCGCAGGGCATGGCCGAAGAGAACGACGCGCTCCGGTAACCCCTTGGCCCGCGCGGTGCGCACATAGTCCTCACTCAGCACGCCCAGCACCACCGATCGCGTCATCCTGGTGACGTACGCCGCCTCGATCAGCCCCAGGCTGAGCGCCGGGAGCACCAGCGCGTGAAGATGGGCTCCTGGCTTCGAGAACTCGGCGGCGCCGAGGGCCGGGAACAGCCGCAGCCTGACCGCGAAAAAGTAGATCAGCAGGATGCCCAGGTAGAACGCCGGCACCGAGAGTCCAGCGAGCGAGACCACCCGCCCGACATAGTCCACGGCGGTATTCCGGCGAACCGCCGTTACGATCCCGATCGGGACACCGATCACCAGTCCCACGAGGATCGCCGCGGCCGTGAGCTCGAGGGTATAAGGCAGAACGTGGCGGATCTGGTCGATCACGGGCTGTCCGGTGATCAGCGATCGACCCAGATCGCCACGAGCGAGGTCAGCCAGGAAACGCACGTACTGGACCCAGAGCGGCCGATCCAGGCCCATCCGCTGTCTAAGGGCCTGGACAGCCTCTTCCGAGGCATAGTCGCCGAGCGCAGCGGTCGCCGGGTCGCCCGGTGCCACTCGGACGATGACGAAGATGATCGTCAGTACTGCCAGCAGCGTCGGAATCGCGAGCAGCAGTCGGCGGACGGTATAGCGTACCACGGAGAGCGTCCCCGATCGTTCTTCCTCAGCTTCCTCACGGGTATCGGGCCGGATGCGTCCACGACTTGCCCTTCCGTGTCCTTCAACGCGGGTAGCGCGGCCACTGCTGGGTGTGCCCGGCGCTTCAGGCGAGAAGTGGGGTTGCGTTCACTACTGGGCCGCTACCCGTTGAACACGCATACCGGGTCGAGTGCTCCCCTTACCGCTGAACGGTTGTCTGCTCGGTGAAGCCAGGGTAGAGAGCCAGGCTGGACTTCACCTCGTGCCCGTAGTCGACTGCTTTGGACCGGCCATAGACCTGATTGATGTAGTGCAGCGGAAACCCTACAGCGTCTTGCAGAATCTTGATATTGGCCTGCTTCCACAACTCTTCTTGACGCTCGGGATCGGTCTCGACGCGCGCCTGCTCGATCAGGTCATCGATCTGGTTGTAGTGGGAGAAATTCGTGTTCGGCCTCGGACCGGTAACCACGATCGAGTCCGAGTGGAAGAACTGCGTCAGGTAGACATCGGCGTTCGGGCGGAACGCGATGTAGATCACGATCAGGTTGACATCCTCGCGGATCAGCCGGTGCATGGTCGAGTGATCCACCACATCCAGCTCTACTGTGATCCCGATCTCGCGCAGCTCTTCCTGAAGCACCTCGTAGTTCTTGCGATAGGCATCCATCTCCGACGTCACCAGCGTGAGCGAGAACCCATTACCGAGGCCAGCTTCCGCGAGCAACTGGCGCGCGCGGTCGAGGTCGCGGCCATAAGCAACCCCGGCCTGCTCGGCTTCCTCCTGGGTCAGCCCACCAGGCATGAACTGAGCCGGCACGACCGAAAACACGCTCTCCGCTACCGGTGGGCCGCCGAAGACCGCCAGGTGCGCCTCGCGATCGATCGCGTAGAGAATCGCCTGCCGCACGCGGATGTCATTCAACGGCTCCCGTGCCATGTTGAGATTGAGGAACGCGACCTCGCCCACCCCGAAAACGTCCGCCTGCAGGTTCGGTTCCTGATTGATCTTCTGTACCCAGGTCGAGTCGGCGACACCCCCGACAACGTCCATCTCCCCCGACTTGAGGGCGAGCTCCCGGCTGGTCGGATCGCTCATAAAGCGCACCTGGACTCCCGCTAGCCTGGGCGAGCCGCGGAAGTAGTCGTCGTTCGCTTCCAGCTCCACGCGATCCTTCGACGCGTAGGACTTGAACCTGAAGGGGCCAGTACCGATCGGATGGGTCTTGATTGCCTCGTCTCCCATCGCCTCAACGGCTCGCTGGCTGACGATGAAGCCGCCGTTGTAGTTGGCGACCTTCGGCAGGAAGAGTGTGGGCGAGAGCGGGGGATCTACCGTGATCCGAACCGTGTAGTCGTCGACCTTCTCGAACGTCATCCCCGCGTAGTCGGCCGAGTAGGCCGAGCGATCCTTGTTGGCCGACTTCTGGAGCGAGTAGACGACATCGTCAGCCGTCAGCTCGTAGGACTCGTTCTGCGGACCCGCGTGCCACATGACGCCCTGGCGCAGCGTGAAAGTCCAGACCTGCTTGCCGTCGGCCGTCTCCTCCGGTTCTGGGATCTCCTCCGCGAGATCAGGCTCGAACTCGGAGCTATCGCCCGGCTTATAGCGGATCAGAGCGTTGAACACCATGTCGACGATGTTACGATCTTGCGTAGCGGCAGCGAAATGTGGGTCGAGCGTTGTGATGTCCGCGGCATTGGCGCCATAGTTGAGCACCTGGCGCTCAGCCGGTGGCGGCGTACCAGCCCCAGGAGTCCCCGTCATCGTCGGAGTTCCAGCGCCCGGCGCCGGGCTCTCAGGCGGCGGCGTTGCGCCGCCGGGAGCCGGCGCGGGCTCTTCCCGCTGGCAGGCAGCGAGCAGGGGGCCGACGGCCGAAGCGCCCATGCCGAGCAGCAAGCCACGGCGCAGCACCTCCCGGCGCGTGGAGCGCCCCGCGATCAGGGTGCGCAACCAGCCTTCGAACGCGCGTTCGTTCTTCATCCTTCGCTCCTCCTCACAGTGGCCGCCCGCCGCGCGCCCGACCTGAGTTCTGTTCCGATGCTGCGAGGCTTCTCTTCGGGAACGCTGGGGTGGGTCGACGCCTGACGGCAGCATCTCGGCGACGCGGTGGAGCTCGGCGTACCGTCCGGCGAGGTCGGGCCGGAACGCGGAGCGAGCCGTCACGGGCACGATACGACTTGGCGAGATCTTACCGGCAATTCGGGGCACCTGCAACTTGGATGACCAGCGGGGAGCGATCCACCAGCGCGGCTGGCTTTGCCAATGCATCGGGATGAAGGCAAGGGCAGGACAATGGCACGCTGGGTCCTGGACCCCGCAACGTTCCACTGACTTCTCGAGTGTGGAGAGCGAAGGCGGCCAGAGCAGCGAGCTGTCGCTTTACATTCCTGCTTTCGCGCTGACGCCAAGTGCGCTGCGATGCCGCGCTTACCAGGAGAGCAACCCGGGAGGCATACGGGAACGCAGGACGATCACCGGTGAGAGATCAGCGGGTTACTTGATCCTTCACGTGCTGGATGCGGCTCAAGCTCTCTTGCAGGGCCTCCTCAACACGCGACAGCAGCTCCAGCGCGTACAGGTCCACCTCGCCTTTGGCACGCTTGGCCTGGTCCTTGGCTTGCCGCAGCATCTCCTCGCAGCGCGCCTTGGCTTCGTTGACGATCCCCTGCTCGCTCATGATGTACTGGGCACGCTCCTGAGCCGTCGAGAGGATCTTCTGCGCCTCCATCTGCGCCTCGAGGATGATCTTCTGTCGCTCCTGGAGGACTCGCCGAGCCTGGATCAGCTCGCGTGGCAAAGACCGCCGAAGTTGTTCGATGAGGACGAGCGCCTCTGCCTCTTCGACCATCACCCGGTTCGTGAGCGGCACGCGCGAGCCTCGGGTGATCACCTCTTCCAGCCGCTCGATCAGCTCGTTGAGGTCGGTGGCCGGCTCTGCTGCTGGGTATCCCCGTACGTCATCCACGCTTACCATCGCCATCCTGCGCTATTCCGCGAAGAGCGTTTCGAACTTCCGCGCTAGTGCCTCGACGACGTGTTCTGGAACGAGACCAGAGACGTCACCGCCTAACCGCGCGACTTCCTTGATCAGGCTAGAGCTGATGAAGGAGTTCTGCGAACTCGTCATCAGGCAGACGACATCGATTTCGGGGGCCAGATGGCGATTCATGTGGGCCAGCTTGAACTCGTACTCGAAGTCCGAGACCGCCCGTAGTCCGCGGACAATCGTCTGCGCCCCCACTGCCCGCGCATAGTCTACGGTCAGCCCGCTGAAGATGTCAACGCGAACATTGGGCAGCCCGGCCAGGGCCTTTTCCGCCATCGCCCGGCGCTCCTCCGGGCTGAAGAGCGGGGGCTTGTCCAGCCGGTCGGCCCCCGCGTAGATCCCGACGATCAGCAGGTCGAACAGCCGGGCCGCCCGCTGGGCAACATCGATATGACCGTTCGTGATCGGGTCGAAAGCTCCCGGATACAGCCCGATGTGCTTCACGCTCATGTCTCCATCGCTGACGCTCCGCTCGCCGCCCCTCGCTGCAACCGGTAGATCGCCACGCAGCTATCACCGTGACATCGGTCCCTCAACCGCTCCAACCCGTCCAGGGTCTCTGGGAGAGCGACACGCGGGGAGTGGCCCACCACGAGCACAGCTCCATCCGAGGCGGCGGGCCAGCGGGCAACGGCTGCCATCATCGTCAGGATCTGCGGGTCGGCATACGGCGGGTCCATGATGATGAAGTCATACGGTACGTCGACCGCGCCCCGCCGAGCTAGGAACGAGCTAACCGTCGTGCAGTGAACCGCCGCGCGGTCGCGGAAACCGGTATGTTCCAGGTTCTCCCGGATGACCGCACAGGCAGCCGGGCTTCGCTCGACGAAGTCCACCCACTCGGCACCACGGGAGAGGGACTCGATGCCGATCGCCCCGCTGCCAGCATAGAGATCGGCCACCCGCCGCGGGCGCACGCCTAACGAATCCAGCATCGAGAACAACGCCTCCCGGATCTTGTCCGCCATCGGTCTCGTGCGCATGCCTCGCGGCGCTTTCAACCGGTGACCGCGCGCGGTGCCGCCGATTACCCGCATGCCCGGTCGCCTCGCTCTCGCATCGCCAGTGCCCCGGCTACCGGCGCGGGATGCGAGCTTCCTCTATCCCGATCTCGTGGCGGGGATAGGAGCCGAAAATCTTCAGCTCCGCCGCCTTCTCCGCCATGCGCGCGAGCGCCTCGGCGATGTGCGGATCGCGCCGGTGCCCCTCGATGTCGACGAGGAAATAGTAGTCACCCAGCGCTGACTTCATCGGACGGCTCTCCACTTTGGTCATCTGGATGTTGGCGGCTGCGAGTTCGTTCAAGACCTCGACGAGCGCACCCGGGACGTTCCGCTTCACCGTGAAGCAGAGCGACGTTCGATCCTGGCCGGTCGGCTCGGCATCGTGCGCGGCCAGGACGATGAATCGTGTCATGTTCGTGCGGTGGTCCTGGATATCCCAGGCCAGCACCTCAGCGCCGTACAACTCAGCGGCTCGCAGAGTGCCAATGGCAGCGCACGAATCGTCCCCACTCTGCATCATCTCGGCCACCGCCGCCGCGGTGCTGAGCGACGCGATCTGCTCTGCTGCCGGCAGGCATCGTTCCAAAAAACGACGACACTGCCCCAGTGCCTGGGGATGCGACTTCACTGCTCGAATCTGCCCGAGCGTCGTGCCGGGCCGGGCAAGCAGGAAGTGTCGAACCGGCAAGACGAGCTCCGCACAGATCTGCAGCGACGTCTCGTGGATCAGGAGGTCTACGGTGGCGCTCACCGTCCCCTCGATGGAGTTCTCGATCGGCAAGATGGCTCGATCGGCCAGGCCGGTCTCGACAGCCGAGACCAGCGCCGGGATCGAGCTCAGCGGTATCAGCACCGCCCCGTCGCGCGCCGCTTGAGCGAGCGCAGCTTCTTCGCTAAACGTCCCTGCCGGACCCAGGTAGGCGAGCCGCACGTCGTGCTACCCTCTCCAACCCACGACGCCCGGCAGTATAGGCTGCCCGCGCAGTCTCGAGCAACTCTCGCGGCTTCAACGCCGGCGTTCCCACTCCCTCACGAGATCTCGCAGGCGCTGCGCTTTCCCGCAGGCGGGACACCGCAGCACGACTTCCCCGCCATCCGCGAGCAGCGGATCGACGAGTGGGTAGAAGCGCCTGCGCCGGAAGATCCCCAGGACTTCCCCACACGAGCAATAGACTCTCCGGCCGCGCAGCCACTCGAGGAGGGGCTGTCGCTCCCCCAGCATCCGTCTCCGTTTCCCCACCTGGTCGAACAAGCCCGACCGCGCGATGCTTGCCCACAGTCAACTATACCGCCACCTTACGTGGCCTAGAAGCGATCCATGCGAGGCGTGCGAGTGCCCGGTCAGGCACTCGCGCCTCCTCGCAGCGATGACGGCGCATGTCAGCTCTGCGCCTCGATGTCGGCCAGCAAATTGAACTCGCGCGCGTCGATCTTGAGCACCACGGTGTCGCCCTCGACTCGATCGATTACCTCTGGGGTGAGACGCTTATGCTTGCGGCCGAGCAGGCCATGCGCCACGACGAAGCCGGCAAGCTCGCCGGTCATCGTATCGCGAATCAGCTCCGACACCGTGCCGAGCTTCTTCCCAGCAGCACCGACGACCGTCATCCCCGAACGCAACCCGAGATCCGCGGCCTCCTCCACGACGACGGCTCGCTGCTCGGCATGCGCGAGCGCCATCGCCGGAATCTCCCCGACGAGTCGTCCCTCTTCGTCGACCACCGGCAAGTAGTCGATCCCCGAGAGCTGGTCTTCGAACTCGTTGAGATGTGCCAGCGCCTCCGTGATCGTCTGCGAGGGCGTGAGGTGCGGGAACTCGCGGACCATGAACTCCCGTACCGGCCGCTCCGCATCCTCGCCCGCCAGCCCCATGATCTCCCGCCAGCGCACAATGCCGACCGGTCGTTCTCCCTCGACGACGATCAGCGACAGCCGCGCCTCCCCGCCCAGCCGGGTCTGCACCGTGCGCACAGCCTGATCAGGCGACACCACATCGAGCGTCTGGATCATCAGGTCAGCAACCCGGCGCCCCTCCGCGATCGTTTCCTGCCCGGAGGGCAGATGACCGGCCGTCGGATTGGTCGGTTCGTTTTCCCGACCCATCTGGTCCACCTCCTTGCTCGAGATACCCAGCTCGAGTCGCTGCTCGCTAGTGAGCGCTTCGCGCACGGCATCGCGCGGGATAGCGATATCACGATGCCGGGGCCGACTCACGACGAAATCTCGCTCGCGCACCTGTTTGACCTGGCCGACGTATTCACCGTCAGCGCCGAACACGTTCATCCCCGGCTGAACCCAGAGCCGCTCCGAACTCATAACCCCTCTCCTTTCCAAGCTTGTAGCCGGGTCGGTCAGAGACCGAGGGAGCGCTCACCCCTTCCGCTTGTAGACAATAACACGCGGCTTGACAGTTGATAACACATTCTGGGCAGTTGAGCCAGTCGCCTGCTGCGCGCGAGCCATCTTTCGGACCATGCGTGCGAGGCCGAGAATGTTCACCATGCCGCAAAGACAAGTTACTCACAGCGCCACCTGTCGAACTCCCGAACACGGATCACAGGTAGCTCAGTTCGTGCGGGTAGCTGGATACGGAGTAGGGATTGAAGCGGTATACTTGTATGCGGGCAATGCGACAGTGGGGAGCGAGTGCCGCCATGAATGAGCAGTGGCGGCTTTTTGCAGCAATCGAGTTACCCGAGCCAGTGCGGGAGCGAATCGGCGAAGAGATCGAGCGGTTGCGCCGGCTCGGCTGGCGGGCGAAGTGGGTGAACCCGGAGGGAAGCCACTTGACCGTCAAGTTTTACGGCTCGGTCGCGCTCCAGGCAGTGGGGCAACTTCGGAAAGCGCTACGTGCTGGCGTGTCCGATCTGCCGCCCTTCACGCTCGAGACCGCAGGAGCCGGCGTCTTCCCGCACCTGGGTCGACCACGCGTTCTCTGGCTCGGTGTCGGTGGCGAGGTCGAAGCTTTGGCCAGGCTACAGCGACGCGTCGAGGAGCTCAGCCTCGAGCTCGGGTTCTCGACCGAGGAGCGGCCATATCACCCGCACCTGACTCTCGCTCGCTTTCGTCCGGAGGATCTCTCCTCGCTTCGCGGGCTTGAGCGCCAGGTGGCGCGACTTGCGACGCTGCCATCGCTCCCTATCCCGGTTCGCGCGCTCACGCTCTACCGCAGCGAGCTGCGCCCAACCGGAGCGGTCTACACCCTCGTCGACACCTTCGCTCTGGAGACCGGCCGATGATGGTCGCCGTCTGCGGGCCCAACGAGGCGACTTTGGAAGAGGCCGAGCTGGCCGAGGCCGTCGGCGAGGCGTTGGCTCGCCGGGGGTGTGCCGTTATCTGCGGGGGACGGGATGGAGTGATGGCGGCGGCGTGCCGAGGGGCGAAGCGAGCAGGCGGTGTCACCATCGGCGTGCTGCCGGGATACGATCGACGCGCCGCAAACCCCTGGGTCGATTACGCGATCTGCACTGGGATGGGTGAGGCCCGCAACGCCATCGTCGTGGCGTCCGCTGACGTCGTGATTGCCGTGGGTGGCGGGCTCGGTACACTATCGGAGATCGCGCTCGCGCTCAAGCTCGGCAAGCGCGTCGTCTCATTGGGAAGCTGGGCACTCGAGGACCAGCGATTGGCCCGCCAGGAAGCCCAACAACTCTACCGCCAGGCGGTGACCGTGGACCAGGCCATCGAGCTAGCGCTCGCCGGGGTTTCGAGGGCTTCCCCCACCTAGCCGAGCACGACCAGCACCGCGTACCTCCGCCATACACCGCCGGCCCGCACGCGTGGGCCGGGTGGCCAGAGAATTGTTGCTCGCCCATACTTCATGTAGCTACCTTGAGGAGCGTGACGGACATGACGAAGGCAGTGAGCGTTCTCGACAAACTGCACGATCTCGAGCAGCGCTATATCGAGCTCGATCACCTGCTGGCCGATCCCGAAGTCGTAAGCGACCCTCCGCGGCTAGCCCAGCTTGCCCGCGAGCGGGCTGAACTCGAGGAAGTCGTCCAGCTCTACCGGCAACTTCGCCAGACCGACCAGGAGATCTTGGAAGCTGAACAGCTCCTGGACGGGCCAGATCCCGACCTGTCCGAACTGGCCGCCGAAGAGCTGGAACGGCTGCGCAAGCTCCGTGACGATCTCTACCAGGATCTGCGCTCGCGGCTGGCTCCACGAGACCCCAACGACGAGAAGGACGTCATCGTGGAAATCCGTGCCGGAACCGGCGGGGAGGAAGCCGCGCTCTTCGCCGCCGACCTGTTCCGGATGTACTCCCGCTACGCTGAGCGGCAGGGTTGGAAGGTCGAAGTCCTCTCGAGCAGCCCGACTGAACTAGGCGGCTTCAAGGAGATCATCTTCGAGGTCCGCGGGAGAGGCGCGTACAGCCACCTCAAGCATGAGAGCGGCGTGCATCGCGTACAGCGCGTGCCGGTAACGGAGTCGGGAGGGCGGATCCATACATCGACCGCCACGGTGGCCGTGCTTCCGGAGGCCGAAGAGGTAGACGTCCACATCGACGAGGACGACCTGCGCATCGAGGTGTTCCGCTCCAGCGGTCATGGCGGGCAGAGCGTCAACACCACCGACTCGGCTGTTCGGATCACACATCTGCCCACCGGCATCGTCGTGACCTGCCAGGACGAGCGCTCACAGCTCAAGAACCGGCTCAAGGCGATGGCTGTGCTGCGCGCCCGGCTCTATGACCTGGAGCGGCGGCGGCTGGACGAGGAGCGTACCGGGATGCGCCGGTCGCAAGTGGGCACCGGCGAGCGCTCGGAGAAGATCAGAACCTACAACTTCCCGCAGGACCGGGTCACCGACCACCGGCTGAAGCTGAGCGTCAGTAACCTCCCGGCGGTGCTCGACGGTGAACTCGAGCCGTTCATCAGCGAGTTACAGGCGCTGGAGCAGGCCGAGCGGCTGCGCGCAGCCGGTATCCAGTGAGCGATGGCTCGACCGACGATCAGCATACTGCTCCGGCGGGCCTCGGAGCGGTTGCGCTCGGCTGGACTCGAGACTCCTCGTGTGGATGCCGAGATCTTGCTGATGGCCGTGCTCGACCAGGATCGCGCCGGGCTCTACCGCAACCTGCGGGAGCCGGTCTCGCCTGAGGCAGCTGACCGGTTCCTCGAACTGGTCGAGCGGCGTGCGCGGGGTGAGCCGGTTGCGTACCTGACGGGCCGGCGCGAGTTCTACGGGCTCGAGTTTCTGGTAACTCCGGCCGTCCTGATACCTCGACCGGAGACCGAGTTCCTGGTCACCTGGGCCACCGAGCGGCTCAGCCAGCGAGCTCAGCGCTCCATCTGCGTCGACGTGGGGACCGGATGCGGGGCGGTAGTCGTCGCCCTCGCGCACAGGCTGGGGCCCGCATGGGATGGACTCCTGATCGGCAGCGACATCTCGCGGCCGGCGCTGGAGGTCGCCCGGGCGAACCGGGATCGGCTGGCGCCCCGGCGTGTCGAGCTCATCTGTGGCGACCTCCTCGACTGGTGCCGTGGACCGCTCGACCTGATCACCGCCAATCTCCCCTATCTCCGGCCCGACCAGGCCCACAGCGGGCTAGCGTTCGAGCCACCACAAGCGCTCTACGCCGGCGAGGACGGCTTCGCGCTCTACCGCCGCCTGCTGCGCCAGGCTGCCGCGCTCCTGCGTCCTGACGGGGGCATCATCTGCGAGATCGACCCGGACCAGCGCCAGCTCGCGCGGGAGACCGCGCAGGCTCTCTTCCCAGCGGCGCGCATCCAGGTCCTTCCTGATCTGTCCGGTCTGGACCGCTACCTTACGATCGAGTTAGCTGAGAACACGCGGACGACCGAGAGTACGGGAGACGAGACGGGCGCATGCCCCGCATCGGGAACCGCTGAGCCAGAAACAGACACGGCTAAGGGAGCGACTCGGTGAGTCACTCCCTTACGTACGGCTTAAGCTCGCTCCCTGGAAGGGTGCAGGGAGATTACGCGGTTCTCGCCTGTTTGTGCAGCGTGCGCAGGCACCGCGTGCAGATCCGCATCCGCCGCCGCACACCGTCTACGAGGATGGTCACAGGCTGGATGTTGGGCTTGAACTTGCGGTTCGTCTTGCGGTTCGAGTGGCTGACGTTGTGCCCGAACCCCGGCTTTTTCCCACAGAGTTCGCAGGTTGCCACTGGTCACTCCTCCACCCAGGTCGTCGAGTCGCATGCAGGCGTACGTTCAGTTACAATGATGATGAGAACTTGTCGCAATTCCCTTCTCGCCTGCCGCGTTCGGCATCGCAGCAAGCCTAGCACAGGCATCGCGGCGCTGCCAAGGGCGGCCGTTCCTCGTACCCGGCGCGCAACCAGTCACAGTCCCGAGCGGCGGCGAACTGGTATCCTGCGCTGGGTACAAACGGAGAGGGTGAACGACTTGACCGGAAAGGTCACCTGTGAAGCACCTTGAACCAGCACGCGGATTACCACGAGAGTCAGCGGGGTCGAGCGAAGGTCATCTGGATGCGGCCTGGTCAGCCCCGCTGCTCGTCGGCGCGCTCGAGGCCGCGCTCGAACGCTTCCGGCCTCATGTCCCGAGCATCAATGCGCTGAACGTCTTCCCGGTTCCTGACGGCGACACCGGCACCAACATGCTTCTCACGTTAGAGGCAGCCGTGCGTGCGGCCCAGGGCTCCCGGGCACAGACCGCTGGCGAGCTCTTGCGAGAAGCCGCCCGCGGGGCACTCATGGGCGCGCGTGGGAACTCGGGCGTCATTCTCTACCAGGTGTTCGCCGGTCTGGCCGAAGGGGCCATCGGGGAATGGACGATCACCGGCGCCGCCCTGGCACGCGGTCTCACTGCCGGCACTCGCTTGGCATATCAGGCTGTCCTGAACCCGGTTGAGGGCACGATGCTGACCGTCCTGCGAGAGATGGGGCAGGCCGCGACGGAGGCAGCGCAATCCGACACGAGGATCGCCAGCGCGCTCCTGGCTGCGCGCCAGGCAGCCATCCAGACGGTTCGACGCACTCCCGAGCTGCTGGAGATCTTGCGCCAGGCGGGAGTCGTCGATGCCGGTGGCCAGGGGCTCGCGGTCATCGTCGACGCGCTGGCCGCGTTCGCCACCGGATCAGAACCAGTGATCGAGCTACCGGAGATGCCGCTGGCGGCGGGACGAATCGCCGAGTCGATGGCGTTTCTCGACCGACTCGACGAGCTCCCTGGTGAGGAAGCATTCGGCTACTGCACCAACTTCGTGCTCATGGGCGATGACATCCCACTGGACGAGTTCCGCCAGCGGATTCAGCAACTCGGCGCCTCGGCCGTCATTGTCGGCGACCGCCGCACGCTGAAAGTTCACGTGCATACCGAACGGCCGGGGCTCGTGCTCGAAGCGGCGCTCACCTTCGGCGAGTTGCACGCCGTGCGCATCGACAACATGAACGTGCAGACGCGCGAGTTGCTGGCCGAGCGCGAAGCGGCCCGAGAGCGGGCTCGGGTCAGCCCGATCGGAGTCGTCGCGGTGGCGAGCGGCGAAGGGCTGGTTCGAGCCTTCGAGGGGCTCGGGGCGACCGTCGTGCCTGGCGGGCCGACGATGAACCCGAGCACGGAGGACATCCTCTCAGCGATCGAACGACTCCCGCAAGATCAGGTCATCGTGCTCCCCAACGATCCCAACGTCGTCCCTACCGCTCAGCAGGCGGTCCGGCTGACCCACAAGCAGGCTTGCGTCGTGCCGTCACGCAGCGTGCAGCAGGGCATCGCCGCGTTGGCAGCGCTGAGCTTCGCCGAAGACCTGGAGGAGAACGTCCAGGCGATGAGCGAAGCGCTCCAGCGGGTGCGCTCGCTGGCGGTAACGCAGGCAACGCGGGACGTCGCCATCGATGGTGTGGAGGTCAGGAGGGGCCAGTATGTCGGCCTGCTCGACGACCGTCTGGTCGTTGCGACTGACGACCTCTCGTGTGCGGTGACCGCGCTGCTAGATCAGGCAGACCCCTCCTCGTTCGAGCTCCTGACCATCTTCACCGGCGCAGGCACGGCAAGAGCCGCGCTCGAGTCACTGGTCGAGACAATTCGAGCACGCTGGCCTGCTCTGGAGATCGAGATCGTGGCCGGCGGCCAGCCATACTATCCGCTCCTACTGTCGCTAGAGTGAGAGGGCCATATGCCGCGCGTCGCGGTCGTCACCGACAGCACGGCCGATCTTCCGATTGCCCTGTGTCATCGATACGGGATCACGGTGGTCCCGATGTCGATCGAGCACGACGGGCAATTCCTCGACGACAAGCCGGAACTGGCGCTGACGATCGCGCGGTCGTCCACTTCGGAAAGGCTGCGCGTGTACCACCCTCCACCCAGCCGCTTCGTCGAAACATACCGCCAACTGGGCAAAGCGCATGAGGCCATTGTCTCGATTCACCTCTCTCAACGTCTAAGTGGAACTCTCCACAGCGCGCTCGAAGCGAGCCGAGCCGTGAGCGGTCAGGTGGCTGTGCGCGTGCTCGACTCCGGCTCCGTCTCGATGGGTCTCGGCTTCGTTGCGCTACGGGCCGCCCAGGCAGCTCTGGCCGGCGCGTCACTAGGAGAGGTCGTGGCATCGGCCCAGCTCGCTGCCGAATCGGTCTCGGTCTTCTTTTTGCTTGGAAGCACTGGGCCGTTACGGCAACGCCGCCGCATCGGATGGGCTGCCGGCCTGCTGACCGACGTGCTCGGGATCAGGCCACTACTGACCATGTCTGAAGGGGTCGTCGTCCCGGTCACCCGAGCCTGGGCTCGCCCGCACGGAATCAGCCAGCTCTACGAGCTGGCGACAGAGTTTCCACGAATCGAGCGCCTGGCAGTGATCCGGAGCCCGGAGCTTCGGGAGACTGAGCTCGATGCTCTCTTGTGGTCGATCTGTCCGCCCACGCGACGGTTGGAGACGACGTTCTCGGCGGCGCTGATGAGCTGGTTCGGCCCTGAGGCTGTGGGAATGGCGATCGATGCCAGCATGGGGGGATCAGAGGAGGAGACCGATGGAGATGTCGACGCCCTCGCGACCAGCCTGGATCGTAACCGACAGCACGGCTGACTTCCCTCCCGGGCTGATCGAGGGAATGCCAGTTACCGTTGTACCGCTGATCGTCGAGATCGAGGGACGCAGCTATCGGGATCGCGTCGATCTGAGCCCGGACGAGTTTCTCGCAAAGCTTCGCCGGGGCGTGCTGCCACGCACGTCACAGCCTCCGGCCGGTGCCTTCCAGGAGGTCTACCAAGACCTGCTCGACCGGGGATACGAGATCGTGTCGATCCATATCGCCGCGACGCTCTCCGGAACGCTCAACTCCGCGAGTGCCGCCACCCAGGCGCTCGGTTCAGATCGAATCCACCTCTGCGACACCGGCTCCGTCTCGATGGGATTGGGCTGGCTGGTCATCGAGGCCGCCGAGCTAGCGGCGAGCGGCCAGCCGGCAGCGGCAATTGTTCAGTATCTCGAGCGACGCCGGCAGCACGTCCGGCTCTTCGCGATGCTGGACACGCTCGAATACCTGCAGAAGGGCGGGCGAATCGGCCGGGCGGCGGCCTTCCTCGGCTCGGCGCTGCAGGTTAAGCCCATCATAACCGTCCGTGACGGAGCGGTCGAGCCGGTCGAGCGCGTGCGCACGTTTCGGCGCGGCGTTGAGCGCCTGCTCGACCTCGCGCGGGAGCACGCGCCCTTCGACCGGTTAGCAGTGCTGCACCTCGATTCCGAGGGGCCAGCACGCGAGCTCCGCGACCAGCTTCAGGCTCTACAACCGGAACTCCAGATCCCTCTCTCCAAGATCGGAACGGTCGTCGGCACGTACGCCGGCCCCGGCGCTCTCGGCTTCGTGGGGCTGGTTCAGGCGGCTCGGTCTGGGTCTTGAGACCGTCTCACGGCCGCCGGACATCTCCCTCGCTCGTGGAGTCGCCGACTTCCACCTGCTCCACGTCGGTATCCTTGTGGCCGTGGCGCATCTCCGACCGTGCTCGCCGGGCGAGCTCTTCGTATCGCTGGCGTATCTGTTCCAGTTCCTTATCCTCCAGCTCCTCGAGATCGAGCATCGCATTGTGCGCGCCTTCGAGCGCGCGGATCAGCTCGTCCAGCTTGAGCTGTAACGCAGTGCTGTCCCGATTCTGGGAGTTCTGGATAAGGAAGACCATCAAGAACGTCACGATCGTGGTTCCGGTATTGATGACCAGTTGCCAGGTATCGCTGAAGCCGAAGATGGGGCCAGTCAGCGCCCAGGCGCCGACGATGAGCACGGCGACTGCAAAGGCAGCGGGATGCCCGGCAGCATGAGACGTCCACTTGGCGAATCGAGTGAAGGGCGAACCGCGATACACGCCCGCGCTCCTTTCCTGTCGGACAGTAGCGAGTCATCGCTGCTACGCGCCGGTATCCGATGACCTAATCCTAATGGCCGGCGCGACCGTGCCGGCGCCTCGACGGCCGATGCCCGCGCGTCGCTTCTTGCCCCTGGCGTGTTCGCCGGCGACCAGCCGTGAGAAGCCGCCGGGTATCGCGCGGATGGAGCACGCTGCAGGCGGCTAGCGTTGCCTGAGCTTCTGCGTCAGGTCCGCTCCGGTACTGATATGGCGATTGGTTCCTGTTGAACTCGCTCGGGATCCCGCTCCACCCTCTGTGGGGCACGACGAGCTATCCGCGCTTGACAGCCATCTGACCGGCCAGTTCACTTGGATGGCGGCGCGTTCGGTCGAGAACGGGGATGACGGTGCGCTCATCCGACGTTGACAGGCAAGACCCGGCGCTGCTCCTCGAAAAGGTCTTCGCGTTGGAGGAGCGCAAGGGCTTTCAGGACACCGCAGTCACGGGTGGGCTGGCCGCGCTGCTGGCTCGCAACGCCGGAACCTGGCTCACCGCCAGGCCGGCGCTCGCTGCGACGCTCCGGCGGCTCTCGGAACTGCTGGACGACTACGCGGCACTAGCCCCGGCTGAACGGGCCCGGCGCATCGCGGCCGCGCGGCAGCTTCTGACTGCGCCTGCTCGGATCACGCCGGTCCAACGCCATCGCGATCCCGGCCACGCCCAGCACGCCATCGAAGCCCGGCGTCGCGACGGGCGCCAGAACAGCCAGCCGGCCAAGACGTTGCGCGCGCCGGCGATATCCTCGCTCGACGACCCGGTGACCGTCCTGCCGGGTGTGGGCACGCAGCGTGCTCGCCAGCTCGAGGCGCTGGGGGTGTACACCGTACGCGACCTGCTGTATCTTCTCCCCCGCCGCTACGAGGACTACACGCAGGTCCAGCCGATCGGCCGCATCGCCCACCTGTTCTATCGCACCGGAAGTGAGGAGATCCGCTGCACAGTCATCGGCGAGGTCACCGAGGTGACGGAGCGAGAGACCGCGAGCGGGCGACGCCTCGTCCATGCGGAGATCAGCGATCCAACCGGCACGATTCCAGCCATCTGGTTCAACCCTTATGTCGCTCGGCAACTTCGCCCCGGTATGCGTATCGCGCTGAGCGGGCGACTGGAGCGCCAGCGAGCCATCGTCTGCTTCCGCAACCCGGAGTGGGAGCCGGCCGATGAGGACCTGCTGCACACCGGGCGGATCGTGCCGGTCTATCCGCTGACCCGGAACCTGTACCAGAAGCAGCTCCGGCAGCTTACTCGCGCCGCGCTCGACGCGGGACAGCACCTCGTCATCGATCCGCTGCCCGAGGATACTCGGAAGCGCTATGGGCTCCCCTCGCTGCCCGAAGCGATCGGCCAGCTCCATTTCCCGGAAACGAGCCAGCAAGCTGAGATCGCTCGCCGGCGCCTGGCTTTCGACGAGTTCCTGGCCTTGCAACTCGGTTTGGTCCGGCGCAAAGCCGAGTGGCAGGCCCAGCCCGGTAACGCCATCCCCATCGACCGGGCCAGGATCGACACCTTCTTGCGTAGCCTGCCCTTCGCCCTCACGAACGCGCAGGCCCGCGCGCTCGACGAGATCCTGGAGGATATGGCTCAGCCGCGGCCGATGAGCCGGCTGCTCCAGGGCGACGTCGGGTCGGGCAAGACGGTCGTAGCGGCGGCCGCCGCGCTGGCGGCCAGCGCGAGTGGCTACCAGGTCGCCGTTCTGGCGCCGACCGAGATCCTCGCCGAGCAGCATGCCCAGAGCTTCCGGAGCCTCTATGCTGGCCTCCCCGAGGATGCCCGCCCGGCCGTGGCGCTGTTGACCGGCAGCACGCCTGAGCGTGCCCGCCAGGAGATCGAACAGGGGCTTCGCGACGGGAGCATTCAGCTCCTGATCGGGACTCATGCCATCTTGGAAGACTGGGTCCAGTTCCAGCGGCTCGGCCTAGCGATCATCGACGAGCAGCACCGCTTCGGCGTCCTCCAGCGAGCCACCCTGCGGGCAAAGGGGGACAATCCCGATGTGCTGGTGATGACCGCCACGCCGATCCCGCGCAGCCTAGCTCTCGTGCTGCACGGCGACCTCGACGTCTCGATCATCGATGAGATGCCGCCGGGACGACAGACAGTCCAGACCTATGCCGTCAAGAGCGACATGCGCCAGCGCGTGTACCAGTTCATCCGCAAGCAGGTGACGGAGGGGTACCAGGCCTTCATCATTTACCCGCTGGTGGAAGAGTCCGAGGCCATCGACGCCCGCGCCGCTACAGTCGAGTTCGAACGGCTACAACGGGAGGTGTTTCCCGACCTCCGGCTCGGGCTGCTCCACGGCCGTATGCGTCCGGCCGAGAAGGACGCGGTGATGACCGCGTTCCGCGACCGCGAGCTGGACATCCTGGTCTCGACCGCTGTGGTGGAAGTTGGGATCGACGTGCCGAATGCGACCGTGATGCTTATCGAAGGAGCGGATCGATTCGGCCTGGCTCAACTGCACCAGTTCCGCGGCCGAGTAGGGCGTGGCGCGGCGCAGTCGTACTGCATCCTGATCTCGGATTCGGACGGCCAGGAGGCCCGTGACCGGCTGGAGGCTCTGGTGCACACCTTCGATGGCTTCCGGCTGGCCGAGATCGATCTGCAAATGCGTGGACCCGGCGAGTTCCTGGGCACCCGCCAAAGCGGCATGCCCGATCTCCGTTTCGCCAGCCTGGCCGACGTGGTCACGCTCCAGCAGGCCAGACGCGAGGCCGAGCGGATCATCGAGATCGATCCCGAGCTCCGCAGGCCGGAGCATCGCCTGCTCCGCGAGCAGGTGCGGCGCTTCTGGCAGTCCGGCGCGGGCGATCTAAGCTGATCCGAGCGGCGAGCCAGTAATTCGCCCCAACCGCGCTGGTAGCCCGCTCGCCGAGCCGACGAGCTTCACTCCGTGGAAGGGCTCATGAGATGCCGGACTGCTTCATCGAACAGAGCGTCACGACTGCCGTCTACTCCCTACCCATCGCGCAGGGCTGGGTCGAGCCGACCACGAGCTTCATGCTCGAGAGGTACCTGTCCGCCGAGGTCGTGCGCTCGCGCGGCCTGCCCGCCCTGCTGGGCGCGGTCGAGGCCACGCAGCTCGCGAACGAGTTCGTCGTCATCGCCGATGTCGCGCTGGTAAGCCAGCACACGAGTGGCGTGGCGATGCAGACGAGCGGGCGGCCAGACACGCTCGACGAGGTCAGCGTGGCCCTGGACGGTGTCAGCCTGACAGCCGAAGCGCTGGCCCGAGCGACGGTGACGCCCTTCTACGGGATCGGCGTGACGGCCTGGAGTCGAAGTTCCGAGCACGGCCCGGTCACGATACTCGAAGACGACGAGGCGCTGGCCCAGCCGCTCTCCGAACGGATGCACGACCTGGGCCGGGCGTGGTTCATCCTGTCCTCCCTCCCCTTCCCGAGCCATGTCCTGGTGGCACCCCGACGCATGCTCGCCGAGCAAGAGGAGGCGCTCCGGCTCCTGGTGACGGAGCTGCACGCCGCTCGCGAGGCAGCAATGGCGCGGCCGGGAGAGCTGCTGGAACAGCTCATGGGTGAGCACGCGCTGAACCGGGAGCGCGTGAACGCGCTCCTGGCCGATCAGACCCACAGGCTGACCCAACGCGCGCGCAGCGGGTTACGGGAGCTGCTCCACCGTACCGGCCGAGATCTCGGCGTACCCAGCATAGACGCGGTCGAAATCGTCAGCTTGATCTAGGACGCTGTGACGTCCTCAGTCCTCTTCGCCCCCTTCCCGCTCTGGACGGGCAGTATAGGGCCGGGACAGGCCAGCGTAGCGGTCTAAGGCCACATGGTGGATTAGCGGCGAGTCGTCCGAAATCTGCCATCGATCGGTGAACAGCTCGTCGTCGGCGGAGACGGCCAGCACCTCGCCCACGAACAGGTCGTGATCGCCCAGCGTTAGCCGCTCGACGAGGCCACACTCGATGTGGGCGGCACATTGTTCGATGACCGGCACGTCGACCGCCAGGGCGTCGACCGGGTGCAGGCCAGCCTGGAGAAACTTGTCGACCTCGCGTCCCGAGACGATGCCGCAGCGATGCACCGCGTCAATCAGCTCGAGCGTCGGCACGTTTAGGACGAAGAGCTCACCGCGCGTCACCAGCTCGTGCGTGAAACGCGAGGGATGGATCGCCACGCCCACGCGCGGCGGATCGAGACTTAGCGGTATTACCCAGGCGGCCGTCATGACGTTCGGCTGGGATCGGAACTGTGCGGTCACCAGCACGACCGGCCCAGGCTCGAGCAGACGGGCCGCCTGGCGAGAGTCACGCGGCGACTTGCTCGGCATTTCCTCACCCGCTCCAAGATCCCCGCTCGCTCACTGACCCAGCCTGCCTACCGTGGCATACGATCGCCACGTTGATCCGAGCGAGCGATACAGTTCGTAGTAGCGCTCGGCCACCCGAGCCTGGGTGAAGAGCTCCAGCACGCGCTGTCGTCCGAGGCGGCCTAGCTCCTGCCGGCGCGCCGGATCCCCGAGCAGCATGTCCAGCGCCTGGGCCAGCGCCGTCGCGTCGTCTTCCGGGAAGACCAGCCCCGCTTCACCGATGACCTGCGGGATCTCGCCGGAGTCAGAGCCGACGACCGGCACGCCACACGCCATCGCCTCGATGATCACCCGACCGAACTGTTCCTTCCAGTTCCGGCGCGTGCGCGAGGGAACTACCAGCACGTCGAACATGTTGAGCGTCTGCGGCATCATGGCTGGGGCGACGCTGCCACGAAAGGTCACGCGGTCGCGCACGCCCAGGCTAGTCGCCAGGAGCTCGAGCCGCGAGCGCTCGCTGCCGCTGCCCACGATCTGGACAGCGGCGCGCGTCCGCATGCGGGCGAGCGCGCGCAAGAGCACGTCAGCCCCTTTCTCCGGCACCAGCCGGCCAACGAAGCCGATAGTCGGCAGCGTCGACCGCTCGACGGGCATCGGGCGAAAGAGCTCGGGGTCGACGCCGAACTGCGGGATGACCTCCAACGGACCGCGGTAGCCCTTGCGGCGAAGGACGCTGGCTGCCTCCTGGCTCCCGGCGACAGCAGCCGCGGCGAGCCGGTAGTTGATCCGCTCGAACCAGGAAAACGGGGGCGGATAGCGGCGATGGAGATTCTGCCAGGTGAAGAAGATGACCCGCGCCCCGTAGACGCGACCGAGCAGCGCAGCGTGGAACGTCACCAGGTTGTACGGCTCCTCGTCGACGTGCAGGATATCTGGCCGGAAGCGACGCACGTGCCGGGCCAGGCCCGGGTACCAGTGGACGTGGTGGTGCCCGTTGAACCACATCGGTTCTACGATCAGCTCATAGCCCTCGGTGTAGCGCCGTTCGAGCTGTACCACGCCTACGCGGGACTCGTGCCAGTAGGGCGGGACGATCGCCAGCAGCTCGATCTCTGGCAGCTTTGCCAGCTCTTCGAGCTTCTTCTGATAGACCCCGTTGACCAGGGCCTTCGACAGCATCAGGACCTTCACCGGCCGCCCGCCCTCCGGTCCTCTGCGTGGCTTCCCCATACCTGATAGTACACCGCGAGGGTCTCCCTCGCGGTGCGCTCCCACGAGAAGCGCGCCGCCTGGTCGAGCGCCCGGCGCGCGAGTTCCTGGCGCAACCGGTCGTCGAGGAGCACCCGGCGGATCGCGGCCGCCAGCTCGCGTGGATCCGGCTCCACCAGCAGCCCGCCCTCGCCCACGACCTCGGGCAGGCTCGACCGGTTCGCCGCGACCACTGGAGTCCCGCATGCCATCGCCTCCAGCGGCGAGAGGCCGAAGCCTTCATAGAGCGAGGGGTAGACATAGAGATCTGCGAGCTGGTAGAGGCCGAGCTTGTCCTCCTCGCTCACCGCGCCGGTCAGAACGACGTGACGCTCCAGCCCGAAGCGACGCACGACCGGCTCGAGCGGCGGATAGAGCCGCGGGTTCTCGGCATGTGGGCGGCCGGCGATGACCAGCCGCGTGTCGGTGTCGAGTTCAGGCATGGCGAGCGCGAAGGCCTCGACCAGCGCGGGCAGGTTCTTGCGCGCGTCGAGCCCGCCGACATTGAAGATGACCGGGCCGGGCAGACCGAAGCGTTGCCGAAGCTCAGCCAGGCGCCCCGGATCGGCCGCTGGACGGAAGCGCCGGTCAGCGGCCAGCGGGATTGCCACGATCCGTTCGGGGGGTATGCCGAGCACGCGCACGATGTCGCGCTTGGAGTGCTCGGAGTCGGTGATGACGGCGTGAGCCCAGCGGGCGACGCGGCTGACCAGTCGAAGGTAGAGTCGCATCGCTAGGCTGGCCCGGTAGGCCGGGAAGAGGAAGGGGATGACATCGTGCACGGTGACGACGAGCGGGAGCGGTGACCGTAGCGGGCCGGCGAAATACGGCACGTGCAGGAGCGTCGCGTTGGTCGCCCGCGCCGCCTCGACGACGCCACGCTGCTCCCACCAGAGCTTGGCTAGCTTGCCGGTACGAAACGGCTTCGGTGGACCAGCGCAGTCCGGCCCGGGGAGCAAGAGCACGACCCGGCAGCAGGCATCCCCGGCCGAGAACTGGTTCCACAGCCCGAGCGTGTACTGGCCGCTGCCGGTCAGCGGTTCCCGGCTGAAGGCGCCGTCGAGCGCGATGGTCAGGGCGTGCTCCATGCCCCCCCTCCATGCCAAAGCGGGAGTATAGCAGCCACCGAAGGCGATATCGCCCAGGATACTCCTGCCATCGCCCCGCGTGCGCGTGCCCCGGGTCGGCCGCGTGAAGGCCATTAGACCCGGACGACGTGTGCACCGGATGGATTCGGCGCTTCCCTTCCTGCCAGGGGAACAGGAGCCGCAGGCCACGGACGGCTCCGGCGGTCGAGCACCGAGCGGGCTCGGGCTCCGGAGAATAGATACCTCGGGCGACACCGCGGCGGATGTCGCTCGGAGATCGCCCAAGCGCAGGCGGGAACATTGTCGTCAACGGGAGTGTTCTCGTATAGTGAAGGCCGAGCCTCATCGTGGGAGGCGGACGGAGGGAGCGAGGATATGCCCAAGCCGGTAAACGTCAGCGATGAGACATTCGAGGAAGAGGTACTCCAGTCCGACATTCCCGTCCTGGTCGACTTTTGGGCCGCCTGGTGCGGGCCCTGCCGCATGATTGCCCCCATCCTCGAAGAGATCGCCGAAGAGAAATCGAAGGCTCTGAAGGTCGCCAAGGTCAACGTCGACGAGAACATGCGCGTCGCGATGCAACTGGGCATCAGCAGCATCCCCACTCTGATCCTGTACAAGAACGGCCAGCCAGTGGAGCGGATTATCGGTGCTCAGCCGAAGCAGCGCCTGCTGCAGCAGATCGAGAAGCATCTCAGTTAAGCAAGAGCACTCAGCGTGGACAAACGGATATCCTGCTCGGATCGCCTGGGCCACTACCTGCGGGCGAGCTTGAGCAGTCCCAGGCCCAGGGCTAGGCTGACGACGCCGATCAGGGCCTGCCGCGCCCGGGGAGAGAACAGCACGAGGCTGGCTAGACTGCTGAGCAACGCCGTTCGGCCGCGGAGATATGCGTGCTGCCGCACGGCGACGATCGTCACTGCATCCTCGTAGTCGACGAGCGGGGGGTAGCGATAGCGGTCGTGTTGGAGGTCGAACGTGATCACCGTCTCCCCGGCATCCTCCGGACGGCTCGGATCCCAGACCAGCACCTCGGCCTGATCCGGCGCGCGCTGCCGGACGGCGTACGGCACCACAGTATGCCCCTGGCCCAGCAATGCCCGGATCACGTCTCGTCTCCACGGCTTCGGAACGTTCAAGTCGAAGCAGAGATCGCTCCAGCCGCGCCGCAGTAGATCGCCGACAAACCGCCGGTATGCCCGGCGCGGGCTGGGCCAGAGGAATTGGGGTATCCCAGCCAGCAGAGCACGGTCAGTCAGTTGGCGACCATGGAGGACGATGACCTGATCGCGCAGATCCTCGCCTTCAGCGCGCAGCATACCCAGGCTACGCGCCAGCGCTGCCCGCGCCATGCCGCTGCAGACGCCCCCGCCCTCCCGGGCATCGCCCAGGCGCACGACCGCGCCATACAGGCCTCGCCGGAACGACTCCGGGAACAGCGCCAGGTCATAAGTTGCCCGGAAATACCGCTCGTCCGGCCTGACCTGGCCGAACTCACTCGCGCGGTTCGCCCAGGGGAGCTGGTCGCGCGCCGGGTCGAACGGGCTCTCGCCGTACAGCTCGATGCCGAGTAGCCGCTCCGCCCGCGCGATCGACCCTCCACGATCGAAGACCGTGACCGAGATCCTGAGATCGAATCCCTGAGGACTTCCCTGGGGAAAAACCAGCCAGGTTACTGGCCGGTCCCCGAATGTGCTGAGCTGCTGGTCCGGCAATGCCAGCCAGCCCACGGGGAGTGACAGCCGGTAGCGGAGTGCGCCTTCACCCCGGGGATCGTGTAGCTGTGCCAGGACCTGGAGGCGTGGTGGCCGGTAGGAGAAGCGACCGCCGCGCTCGTTGCTGTAGAGGAGGCGTTCTACCGGGTGACCATCACCGGTTAGCACGCGTAGCGAGAGCATGAGATCACGAGCTGACGCTTTCGCTGCGCCGCCCGCCGAGCGCCTCCATCTCCCGGCGAAGGTCTTCGAGGTCGGCGAAGCGCCGGTAGACCGAGGCAAAACGAATGTATGCCACCTCGTCCAGCTCTTTCAGCTCGCGAAGCACGATCTCACCGATCACCGTGCTCGGAACTTCGACCGTGCCCATTGCGAGCAGCTCGCGCTCGACGGTCGCGACAATGCGGTCGACTTCCTCCTGGGAAACCGGGCGCTTGGTCAGCGCCAGGCGCAGCTTGTCTCGCAGCTTGCGGCTGTCGAACTCCTCCCGTCGCCCATCTCGCTTAATGACCATGAGCCCGCTCGGCTCGACCCGCTCGTATGTGGTAAAGCGCCGGCCGCAGGTAGGGCATTCTCGCCGGCGACGGATGCTGTCACCGGCCCCGAGTTCACGGGAGTCGATGACGCGACTGTCTCGAGCACCGCAGTAGGGACAGCGCACAGCCTTTTCCTCGACTCATGCTCCTCGCGTGCGACGCGGCGCCATGCTCAGCGGTATCCCACCCGAAGAATCCACGCACGCATCACCGGTCGCGCAGGAAACGCAAAATTGACGGCTCCGACCACTCGTCGTCCGGCAGGATCGGGGTGCGCGGCGGGGCCTGCGTGCGAGCCATCTCCGAGCGGAAGCGCCGCTCGGTCGGTCGAGTCCGCCGCTGCTGACCGGTTCCAGTGAAACCCGCCGCGATCAGGGTGATCGTCACATCGCGTCCCATGGCTTCATCTGGGTTAGCGCCAAAGATAATTTCGGCTTCCTCATCGACGGTCGCGCGGATGACTTCCGCCGCCTCGCTCACCTCAGCCATCGAGAGGTCTGGGCCACCAGTGATGTTGTAGAGCACCCGCGTGGCTCCGTCGATGCCCAGCTCCAGCAGCGGGCTCTCGATCGCGGCACGAGCCGCATCCACACAGCGGTTCTCGCCTGTCCCGCGGCCAATGGCCATCAACGCCGAGCCGGCATCGCGCAGGATTGTCTTGACATCAGCGAAGTCCAGATTGATCAATCCTGGCTTGGTAATCAGCTCGGAGATTCCCTGGATACCCTGCCGGAGGACATCGTCGGCGATCCGGAACGCCTCGGAGAACGGCGTCTTGGGATCGACGAAGGTAACCAGTCGCTGATTGGGGATCGTGATCAGCGCGTCTACGTGCTCCCTCAGCACCGCAATGCCTTCATCGGCGATCCGGCGCCGTTTCGCCCCTTCGAAGTCGAAGGGCTTGGTCACGATACCGACGGTCAATGCGCCGGCCTCACGAGCCAGGCGGGCGATGATCGGCGAGGCGCCCGTACCCGTGCCGCCACCCATGCCGGCGGTGATAAACACCATATCCGCGCCGCGAACGGCCTCAGCAAGGGTATCAGCGCTCTCCTCAGCCGCCCGCTCGCCGATCTCCGGCCGCCCTCCGGCACCCAGACCCTTGGTGAGCTTGTCGCCGATCCGGATGGTCAGCGGACTCAACGAATTCAACAGCGCCTGCGCATCGGTGTTGATCGCGATAAACTCCACGCCATCGAGGCCGGCTTCGATCATCCGATTGATGGCGTTGCCCCCAGCACCACCAACGCCGATGACCTTGATCCGCGCGAAGTTGTTCGAGGTGAATTCCTCGTCGTGCGCGCTGAACATGCCCAACCTCCACTAGCCTCGAACGCGCTCCAGCTCCCCGCCCAACACTCTACCGCACCGTGGCCGTGCGCGGTCGGGCTTCGCCTCACGGCCAGCTCAGGCACACCCTACCTGGCCCCGGATCCTCGCTCCCATCCCCGGTTCCGGTAGCTCGCGAACCATGTTCGAACGAGGTGGCACGTGTCTCCCTCGCCCACCCGCAGATCCTGGAACCAGTTTCGGCAAGCGCTGACTGTACGGTGCGACCGGTTCCCGCTCGTTCCCATCCCGCCACTGTGGTATATGTCGCAGTATAGCACAGACTCCGCGGGTGTAAACTGGGCTTTCCCTCCTCGTGTAGCTGTGCTCATGTGCCCCAGCCCCTCTGTGATCGCTGCGCTCACCAGAGCACAGGCCGCTCCGGGTCACGGAGATCCAGATTGCCCCAGCTCACCCCCGCCTGCTCGATCGCGTTGAATACCTGGATCTGCTCCGGCAAGCGCTCGGCTGTGCCGAAATGAACGATCCGGCCATCAGTGAGATAGACGCTGACCCCGGCTCGCGCTGAATACTCGAACGCCCGCGCCTGCCCACCGAGCCGCTCGAGCAGGACGGTGACCGCCTGCACGATACTGGCAGGCAATCTCTCGCCCGGAGACGGTAATCGGCCGTCGACCTGCTCGATGTGTGGCAACTCCGGCCGATCCGCGGTGGCAATCACCCACCCGTCTCGATCTACGAGCACTGTCTGCTCACCCTGGCGCCAGACGACCGCTGACTCGCGCTCACGCAGCCGGATCACGAGCTGATCCGGAAACTCGGCCCGCACCTCCGCGGCAGCCACGGCCGGATGCTCGGCAACGCGCTGCGCGACCGCCCCGGTATCGAGCCAGAAGATCGGCTGCCCGAGAGCCCCGCTGCTCGCCACGATCGTGTCCACGAACGCGAGCTGGTTTCCATAGACCCTGACCGACCGGACGGTGTAGTCCTCTGCACCCAAGAAGCCGGCTGCCAGCACGCTCAGCCCGACTGCCAGCAGGAAGGCAGGCAAGCGACCAGTGACGGTTCCGCGGAGCAGGAAGCGACTGAACCGACCGCGCGAGCGCCGACGCGCTCTGCCGGCTATGGGATGACCTACGTCCATGTCTGGCACCGGGCTGCCCGCTCCTGGTGTCGCTCCAGCGCCAGTTCGATGAGCCGGGTGACCAGGTCACGGAACGAGAGCCCGCTAGCTTCCCAGAGCTTGGGGTACATGCTGATGGCCGTGAAGCCGGGAATCGTATTGATCTCGTTGACAAGGATCCGCCCGGTCGGCCGCTCCAGGAAGAAGTCGACCCTCGCCATTCCGGCCGCGTCGATCGCCTTAAAGGCAGCCACGGCCATCGAACGCGCCGTTTCCGCCTGCTCTTCCGTGATCGGCGCCGGTATCAGCAGTTGCGACCGGTCGTCCACGTACTTCGCCTCGTAGTCGTAAAACTCCCGCGACGGCACGATCTCGCCGACGATCGAGGCGATCGGGTCGTCGTTCCCGAGCACGCTGACTTCGAGCTCGCGCGCGTCGATCGCCTCCTCGATGACGATCTTGCGGTCATAGCGGTTCGCCTCCTCGATGGCCGCTGGGAGTTCCTCAGGAGCATGCACTTTGGTCACCCCGACGCTCGAGCCGAGGTTGGCCGGCTTGACGAAGCACGGGTAGCCGAACTCCCGCTCTACGCGCTCAGCGATCGCTCGCGGCTCGCGCACCCACTCTCGCCAGGTGAAAGCGAACCAGCGGGCGATCGGCAGGCCGGATTGAGCGAACAAGCGCTTCGCTGTTGGCTTGTCCATCGCTACGGCTGAGGCGAGCACGCCGCAGCCAACGTAGGGGATGTCCGCCAGTTCCAGCAACCCCTGCACCGTGCCATCTTCGCCGTTCGGCCCGTGCAGCACCGGAAAGACGACATCCACGGTGCGTGCCCAGGACGGCTCGGTTACCGCAAGCGACTGCGAGTCCAACCTCGCCGGCAGCGTCGTCTTCTCGACTTCCTCTACCTCGCCCGGCTCCAGTTCCAACGGCAGGCGAGAGCACGCAGCCAGGGCACGTAGCGGGTCTCCACCGACCAGCCAGCGCCCCTCGCGCGTGATCCCGATGGGGACGACCTCGAACCGCTCGGGGTCGATCGCCCGCATGACCGCCTGCGCCGACCGCAGCGAGACATCGTGCTCGCCAGATCGACCGCCGAAGATGACGCCGACGCGAATCCTGTGCGACATGTCAGGCTTCTCCTATCTCTTCGATCTCCGGCACGAGCTCGATGCCGAACCGGCGAAAGACTTCCTCCTGGATCAGCGCGATCAACGCTCGCACGTCAGCCGCCGTGGCGTTTCCGGTGTTGATGAAGAAATTTCCGTGAAGCTCCGACACTCGCACGCCGCCGACCTGGCGCCCTTTGAGCCCGGCCTGCTCGATGAGATAGCCAGCGTATGTCCCCGGAGGATTCGTGAACACCGATCCGGCGCACGCGCCGGTCGGCTGGGCCTGCCGGCGCCACTGCGCGTACGAGGCCGCCCTAGCGGTGAGTTCCTCCCGTTCGCCCGGGGGTAGCTCGAACGTCGCCCGGAGCACGACCCAGCGCCGCGGTCGGGGCTCGACCTTGAGCACGGTGTAGCGGTAGCGCGCCTGAAGCTGCTCGCGGCTCCAACGCGAGACCCGCCTTTCCGCAAGGTCGAGCAGCTCTACGCTGGTGAGGTGATCGGCCATTTCCCCGCCATGAGCACCCGCATTGTTGACCACCGCCCCGCCGACCACGCCTGGCAAGCCAGCGGCCCACTCGAGCCCAGCCCACCCGCGCGAGGCGGTGTAGTGCCCGAGCCAGGAGATCGGCGCCTGGGCCGGCACCGTCAGCCGCGCGCGCTCACCCTCCACGGCGAGGTCGACGTGCCCGTCGAGGGCACTCCCCGGCGTACGCGCCAGGATTACCAGTCCACGGATGCCTCGGTCGCCCACGAGCAGGTTGCTGCCACCACCGATGACCGTGACCGGCAGATCGTGGCGCTCGGCCCAGTCGATCGCTGCCAGCAGCTCCGGCTCGGATCCGGCCCGCGTCAGGAAGTCAGCCGGCCCGCCGATGCGGAACGTCGTGTGCAGCGACATCGGTTGGTCACGTTTGATCGTGAGCACCCCCCGCTCAGTGGGCACCGTGATGGCTTCGGTCACGCGCTTCCTCCCAGGTACTCGAGCAGGGCCGGGGCGGCCTTCCAGACATCGCCAGCCCCGAGGACCAGCACGACATCCCCTGGCCCCGCCAGCTCGGCCACGAACTCGGCAGCCGCCTGGGGACTCGCGGCCAACCGCGCCGGTCGTGGCTCGATGCGGAGCGCCAGGCGCTCGAGCGAGACATCGCCAGGATCCGCCTCACGGGCCGCGTACACCGGTGTCAGGATCGCCTGATCGGCCAATCCCAGCGCGGCTGCGAAATCGCTGAAAAAGGCGCGGGTACGGCTATAGGTATGCGGCTGGAAGATCACCCAGAGACGAGCATCGGGGTAGCGCTCTCGGGCCGCCGCGATTGTGGCGCGTATCTCGCTCGGGTGATGAGCGTAATCGACGATCACCGAAATCCCCTGGCCCTGTCCCCAGAGCTCGAACCGGCGCCCGACGCCGGAGAACGCTTCCAGCGCCCGGAGGCTCGTCTCCGGCTCGACGCCCAGCGCGGCAGCCGCCGCTACCGCCGCTGCCGCGTTCAAACGATTGTGCCAGCCCGGCACTCGAAGCCCCAAGTGCCAGCTTCTCCCACCCGGCCCGACAAGGACAGGACTCGCCTCACCGGTGACCCGCCAGTCGGCCTGCTCGCTCGTTCCGAACGTCACCGTGCGCACCTCGCAACGGGCCAGCGCGTGCGCCAGGCGTCGACAGCCGGGATCATCCCGAGAGAGGACGACTGAACCGCCCGGGCGAACACGCTCTAGGAAGCGTCGAAAGGCAGCCTCCACGGCCGCTTGCGTAGGAAACAGGTCAGGATGGTCATGCTCGATGTTCAGTACCACCGCGACCTCCGGCTCGAGGTGCAGGAAGCTGTAGTCGTACTCGTCCGCCTCGACGACGAAGGCTGCTCCGCTACCGAGCCGCGCATTCGCGCCGAGGTCGCGCACTTCGGCGCCGACCGCGAAAGACGGCGACCGTCCCGCTCGCTCTAGGATCAGGGAAATCATCCCGGCCGTAGTGGACTTCCCATGTGTTCCCGCCACCGCGACGCAGGTTGCGCCGGCGGTCAACCAGCCCAGAAGTGCAGCCCGCTTGACCACCGGTCGCCGACGAGTAACCGCCGCAGTGACCTCAGGATGGGCAGCATGAACGGCGGAGGTTATAACGACGAGATCCGCGTCCTGGACGTGTGCTGGGTCGTGACCCAGGTGGACGATGATCCCTTCGGCTCGCAGCGTCTCGAGCAGCGGTGAGTCGGCCGCATCGCAACCGCTAACCCGGTACCCGAGCTGCGCCAGCATGCGGGCCAGTCCGCTCATGCCGATCCCGCCCAGGCCGATAAAGTGGACGCAAGCTGGAGGTTGGAGATGGGCAAGGTTCGGCGGCCAGCGCAGCATCATGGCCCGGCACTCCGTACCCAGCGGCGTGAACGCGCACGCCGGCCGCGACCGAACGTGCCGCGAATCGCCGCGCCGCGATGGACAGGCACTCCGCTCGGTTCCGGCCATGCCTGGGTACCGGCGGGGACTCTCTCCGGCCGCAGCACGGGAGCTCCCTCGGGTGATTCGAGCTCGCGGGACCGAACCGTCGCTCGCGAGATGTTCAACAAAATACCCATCGCGGTGAGGGTTACTGCGAGCGAGGATCCACCGTAGCTCAGGAACGGGAGCGGGATGCCCGTGAACGGGATCGTCGAGGTGATCCCGCCGATATTGATAGCGGCCTGGGCAATCACCCAGGTAGTAATCCCGACAGCCAGAAGGGAGCCGAAGCTATCGGGGGCCTTGCGGGCAACCCGGTATCCGCGCCAGGCGAGGAAGAGAAAGAGCCCGATCACGAAAAGGCAACCGACCAACCCCAGCTCCTCCCCGATAACTGCGAAAATGGCATCGCTATGGGCGGCGAAGAGCCAGAGAAACTTTTGCCGGCTCGCTCCCAGGCCTACCCCGAACAGTCCTCCACTGCCGAACGCGAGCCGCGCTTGGGCGATCTGCCAGCCCAAGCCGAGAAGCTTGCTTTCCGGGTCGAGGAGATCCCGATCTGGGCTGAGAAACAACAGAAGGCGGTCTCTCCGGTACGGCGCGCTCAGCGCGAGCATCAGGAACGCGGCTGCTCCCGACACGAGCAGCAAGGCAAACTGGAACAGCGGCGCGCCAGCCACGAAGAACATGCTGATTCCGATGACAGCGAGGATGGTCGAGCTACCCAGATCAGGCTGGAGCATCACGAGACCGACGAGCAGGCCGATGAGCAGGGTAAACGGTACTAGGCCATAACTGAATTGCTGGATACGGGCACCCTTCTGGGCGAGCCAGTCAGCTAGATAGACAACCAGTGCCAGCTTGGCCAGCTCAGCCGGCTGGACGGAGAGTGGCCCGATGTGGATCCAGCGCTGGGCGCCCCAAATCTCCACGCCGACGCCGGGCACGAGCACTAGGGCAAGGAGCGCGAGGGTCACGACCATGCCCAGCAGCGAAAAGCGGCGCCAGACGCGGTAGTCGATGAAATAGGCAACCGTCATCCCAACCAGCCCGACCGCGAGCCAGAGCAGGTGACGGATCAGGTAGCTGTAGCCGTTGCTATCCGGTTGGCGGACACCGAGGGCGAAGCTGGCGCTGAACACCATGACGGTGCCGAACATCGCCAGCACTAGCAGCGTCGCCAGCAACCACAGGTCAGGCTCGTGCAGGCGACGCCGTTCTCCGGGCGGGCGAAGCAGGGCCACGAATGGTCGCACCAGCAGGCGCCCCAAGATCACGTCTCCTTCCCCGTAGTCGCGGCCGTCGCTAGCCGCCGCACCGCCTCTCGGAAGGACTCCCCACGGTGAAACTCGTCTCGGAAGAGACCGAAGCTGGCGCACCCGGGCGAGAGCAACACCACGTCCCCGGGACAGGCCAGCCGAGCCGCGATCTCAACCGCCTCGTCCATCGACCCGCATGGGCCGTAGACACTGGCCCCGGCCGCGCGCAGAGCGTCGTGGAAGGCCGGCGTCGCGGTACCGGCGAGCAGGACGACCGCGCGCGCCTGAGCGGCGATCTCCTGCGCGAGCGAGCGCAGGTCGACCCCCTTGTCGGCTCCCCCCGCGATAAGGACGACCGGGCGCTGCCGGTACGTCGCGAGAGCGGCAAGCACCGCGGCTGGAGCCGTCGCCGCCGAGTCGTTGACGAAGTCCACCCCACTGACGGTCGCGACGTGCTCTAGCCGGTGAGGTACCGGCTGCGCCCGCAAGAGGCCCTCCCGGGCATGCTCCGGGCCAGCGCCGCGCAGGCAAGCCGCGGCGATGGCAGCCAGCGCGTTGGGAACCACGTGGTCACCTGGCAACGGCAGCTCGTCCCGCCGGCAGATCTCGTGCTCCTGCCCGGCGAAGCGCCAGACCAGCCGGTCATTCACCAGGAAAGCGCCACTCGAGTCTCCAGTGTCAGGGCCGAACGGTACCACGGTGCCGGCCCCAGCGCGCCGACAGCTCCAGGCCCGGGGCTCCTCCCGGTTGACAACGAACCAGTCACCCGGTGCCTGGAAGCGCGCGATGTGGCACTTCGCCTCGATGTA
>Ga0073929_1000810_pt1 | contig 36695 bp, 33 predicted proteins | sample DewCreD2012metaG_3_FD_76966 | JGI IMG/M metagenome (GOLD analysis project Ga0073929, IMG submission 76966) | Hot spring sediment bacterial and archeal communities from British Columbia, Canada, to study Microbial Dark Matter (Phase II) - Dewar... ... | reverse complement strand
GCCGCGCACCGAGCCGCCGCCGCCGGCATAGCACCGGTTCGAGGCCGGCACATCGGGCATGGTCCCGCCCAGGATCTGGCCGGCCTTGAACCGCCCCGCCAACACGGTGCGCCGACGTTGGCCGAACGGCAGATAGGCCGTGGTCTGCGCCTGCAGCTTCAGGAAGGCCATAGTCAGGTCGCCGGTGATGGCGGTGGGCTCGCCCCGCACATCCAGTCGCCAGCCCCGGGTCGGATCCAAAACGCTGTCGGATTGATCCCAAGCCTGGGCGCCCAGCAGGGTGAAGGTGGCGAAGTTCTGTTCGACATCGGTCGTGACGCCGTTGACCGTGGTGAGCGATTCGACCTGCGCCAGGTCCAGCGAGACGCCGTACGTCCGGTAGACGGTCGTCCGAAGCCGCCGGGTCAGGTCCGCGCCGATGTGGGCGCCGGTTTCCACGTAGGCGTCGGTGTCTTCGCGGAAGATGGCGGTGTTGAGCTTCAGGGTCTGCTGGTTGCGTCTCCAGTGCGGCAGGGCCAGCTCGGCTTCCAGCCGGCTGTCCACACGGCCCAGTCGCGCCGTCAGGGTCGTGGTGTCGGCGCGGCGGAAGCGATTATAATGGATCCACCTGGCGTCCGCGCTCGGCCCGTCCGTGCTCGAATAGCTGGCCGCCAACTCCACCGTCCTGGCCTTGCGGTCGGACAGGGTCACGATCACCGGACGCAACCCGTCCGGCAGCACCTGGTCCTTCGGGGCCAGCGAGACCGAGACCGTGTCGTACACGCCGGTGTCGCGCAGCCGGCGCTCCAGTTCGGCGATGTCGTCGGGCTCATAGACGTCGCCCGACTTCCAGGGCGCCAGATGTTGCACCCAGGCGGGATTCGATCGGCCCTGCGTCACCACCTGGATGCCGTCGATATGGGTCAGGTCGCCCGCCGCGATACGGAAGGTGGGCCGCACCGTATGGTCGGCGTGATCGACCACCACCTCGCGCGGCTCGGCGGCGGCGTCGGCATAGCCCAGTTGCTGCACCTGGGAGACGACCCGCCCCTCGGCGGCCAGCACATCGGCGGAGCGCCCGGGCGCGCCCGGGGTGAGCCGGATCACGCTTTCAGCCCGCTTCACGACGCCCTCGTCAGGCGCGGCGCCGCTCCAGGCCAGCTTGGGATCGGCGATCACGAAGGCCGGCCCCGGGGTGATCTTGAGAATCGCGCGAGGGGGATCGGCCTCGGAGACGTCGGGCTCGACAACGTAGGCGTAGTAGCCTTCCGAACGGAGCACCGCGACGGCGTCATCGCCGGCGTCCCTGGCGCGACGGCGGGCTTCCGACCGGCTACGCGGCGGCGCCTTGGTTTCCGTCATGGCGCGCTGGATCGCCTCGCGCAGCGCCCTGTCCTCGACGCCCGTGATGCTGGCGGCGGGTTCGGCCGCAACGGCATGGCCGGCGGCCAGCAGGGCCGCCGTGGTCACACCGAGGGCAAATCTCTTACGCACCAAGCCTTCAAGTCCCCGCGCGGAGCGCCCCGAACCCCCTGTAGTCGCCCCCCCGCCGCCTGTCACGCGGTGAAATGTATGAAAGACTTCCAAGCCATGGCCCCGTCGACGCCCGAGCGGCGCCTAAAAGTTGAGCAGCGTCGCGCATCCCATCATCGCGACAAGAAAAGCACCGCTTCCGCCTTTTGCGCGTTCTAGGCTGGATCGGGACGCGTCCTCTCAATATGACGCGTAGGGCGGACAAAGTGGACATAGGCGTGGCGGCGAAAATCCTGGACATCGACGATACTCCCACCTTGCCGATGACGGGGGCGGCGTACCTGCCTGCGGCCGCCTATGACGAGATGATCGCCCGCGGTGGCGACGTGCGCGCCCATTACGCGGCGCTGCAAAGCCGCATCTCCTCGCTGGGCGCCAGCGAACTGGCCGATCGGCAACGGATGCTCGAGCGGTCGTTCCTGCTGCAGGGCATCACCTTCACCGTCTATGGAGCGGACAGCGCCACCGAGCGGATCATTCCGACCGACCTGTTCCCGCGCATCCTGCCGGCCCAGGAATGGGCCAAGATCGAATCGGGCCTGACCCAGCGCCTGCAGGCGCTGAACATGTTCCTGGCCGACATCTACGGCGAGCAGCAGATTCTGATGGACGGGGTGGTGCCGCGCGAACTGGTGCTGGGCGCGCCCTCGTACCGCCGCGAGATGCAGAACCTCTACGTTCCGCATAAGGCCTACGCCAATGTCTGCGGCAGCGACCTGATCCGCGGCGAGGACGGCGAGTTCGCGGTGCTGGAGGATAATCTGCGAGTGCCGTCGGGCGTGTCCTACATGCTGGCCAACCGCGACGCCTCCAAGCGCACCTTCCCAGGCGCCTATCGCGAGGCGGGCGTTCGGCCCGTCGAGCGCTATCCCGACCTTCTGCTGGCCACGCTGAAGAGCATGAGCGCCGACTGGCGGTCGAACCCGCAGGTCGTGGTGCTGACGCCCGGCGTCTACAACTCGGCCTATTACGAGCACGCCTATCTGGCGCGGCTGATGGGCGTGCCGCTGGTCGAGGGCCGCGACCTCGTGGTTCATGACAACATGGTCTACATGCGCACCACCACGGGTCTGCGCCGGGTGGACGTGATCTACCGCCGGGTGGATGACGACTTCATCGACCCCCTCACCTTCCGCCGCGATTCGTCGCTGGGCGCGGCGGGGCTGTTCAACGCCTACCGGGCCGGCAACGTGGTGATGTGCAACGCGCCTGGCACGGGCGTCGCCGACGACAAGGCCGTCTATGCCTTCGTGCCCGACATCATCCGCTACTATCTGGGCCAGGAGCCCATCCTGCCCAACATCGAGACCTTCCTCTGCCGCGAGCCGGCCCAGCTGAGCCACGTGCTCGACAACCTGGACAAGCTGGTGGTCAAGGCGGTGGGGGCCTCGGGCGGCTATGGCATGCTGGTCGGGCCGCACGCCTCGGCCAAGGAGCGTTCGGATTTCGCCGACGCGCTGAAGGCCGACCCGGCCAACTATATCGCCCAGCCGACGATCCAGCTATCGACCGCGCCCTGCCTGGTCGATGGCCGCATCGAGCCGCGTCACGTCGATCTGCGCCCCTTCATTCTTTCGGGCGAAAAGACCGTGGTCACGCCCGGCGCCCTGACCCGCGTGGCGCTGAAGCGCGGCTCGCTGGTGGTCAATTCCAGCCAGGGCGGCGGGTCGAAGGACACCTGGGTGCTGGCCGAGGAGAACGGCCACAACGGCAATGGTCACAACGGCGAAAAGGGAGCCGGCCAATGACGCTCGCTCCCTCTTCCAGCAAGGGTCCGCTCGCATGATGCTCGCTCTGTCTTGCAGCAAGGGTTCGCTCGAATGATGCTCGCTCGGGTCGCCGACAGCCTCTACTGGCTGGGCCGCTATATCGAGAGGGCCGAGCACCTGTCGCGGCTGTCGACGGTGATGCTGAACGCCACCCTTGACCAGACCGACACCGGGGCCGAAGCCGTGCGCATCGCCCTGTCCGCCGTCGGCGAGACCGACCTGAAGGCCGGCGCCTTCGAGGCCGCCAACGGCCTGGTGCTGGACCGCTCGGATCCCAACTCGGTGGTCTCGTCGCTATCGCGAGCCCGGGAGAACGCCCGCCAGGTCCGCGATCAGATCACGACCGAGACCTGGGAACGGCTGAATCTGCTGTACCTCAAGGTGATCGACCGCAACGCCGGCCGCGACTTCGCCGACAATTCGGTGACGTTCCTGCACGACATCATCGCCGACGTGCACCTGTTCAAGGGCGCGGCCGACACCACCATGAGCCATGGCGAAAGCTGGCGGTTCATGATGGTGGGCATGTATCTGGAACGGGCCCAACTGATCGCCGGCCTGCTGGAGGCGTGCTTCGCCGAGGACAGCCCCAGGGTCAACGACCATCTGGCGCTGGTCAGCCTGCTGCGGATGGGCTGCGCGCTGGAGCCCTATCTGCGGGTCTATACCGCCGAGATCGAGCCGCGGCACATCCTGGAGTTCATGGTCTTCGACGAGGATTTCCCCCGCTCGATCCGCTTTGCCACCAACCAGATCGAAAAGCACCTGAGCGAGTTGGCCCGCCACGTCGAGGCCACCGGCCGCGCGGCGCCCGAACGCCTGGCCGGCCGGCTGAAGGCCCGGCTGGAATTCGCCGACGTCGGAGAGCTGGAAAGCCAGGGCGCCGGTGAGTTGCTGACGACGGTGACCAACGAGTGCGCTCGCATCCACCAGGCGATCTATGAGACGTTCGTCGCCTACCCTCTGGAGATGCGTCTCCCCGCTTAGGGACGGCGCCTAGGAATACCGCCCGTGTTGCTCGAGATCCGCCACGTCACCCAGTACCATTACGAGCGGCCCGTCCGCGAAAGCCTGATGGAGCTGTGGATGCAGCCCCAGAAGAGCGCGCGCCAACGTCTGGTCAGCTTCGAGCTGGACATCGAGCCGGCAGCCCAGGTGTTCTCCTACGCCGACAGCTTCGGAAACGCCGTCTATCACTTCGACGTGCCCCAGCCGCATGACGGCCTGACCATCATCGCTCGATCGGCGGTCGAGACCGAGCCGGTGCTCGAGTGGCCCCTGCCGCTGGACATGGGCGAGTGGGAGCGCCTGAAGAGCGCGTTCGTGAAGGGCGAGTGCTTCGACTATCTGCGGCCCCACGGCTTCGTCCATGTGACGCCCGCCCTGGAGACCTTCATCGCCGAGCATGACATCGACGCTCTGCGCCGCCGTGATCCCTATTCGGCGGTCCAGGCCCTGTGCGACACGATCTACAAGGCGTTCGAGTACCAGCCGGGCGTCACCGACGCCGACAGCCCGATCGACCTGGCGCTAAGCGCGGGCCGCGGGGTCTGCCAGGACTTCGCCCATATCATGCTGGCGGTCTGCCGGGCCTGGGGCATACCGGCCCGCTACGTCTCGGGCTACCTGTTCACCGACCGCGAGGCCGGCGACCGTTCCGATCCCGACGCCACCCATGCCTGGGTCGAGGTGTTCCTGCCCAGCTATCGCTGGGTCGGTTTTGATCCGACCAACAATGTCATGACTGGCGAGCGCCACGTGGCGGTGGCCGTGGGTCGCGACTACAGCGACGTCACCCCGTCGCGTGGCGTCTACAAGGGCGATTCCGAGAGCCACCTGGCGGTCGGGGTCTCTGTGCGCCGGGCCCGGGCGGCGGTGGCCGAGCCGGAGTTCCTGCGCATGCCCCGCCCCTCGGCCCCGTTCGGTTCGGCCAACCGCCGTCGGGCCAGCGCCGACGCCATCCGCGAACAGCAGCAGCGCCAGCAACAGCAGCAACAACAGCAGTAGACCTCCCGCCGCGACGCATCCTAGGTTCCCCCCGCAGCAAAAACGACGACCTGGGGAGGGCGCGGATGTCAGCAGGGCCGAACGGCGCGTCGCCGCGTCTCGCCATCGTGGACGCCTTGCGGGGCTACGCCCTGATGGGTCTGTTCCTGGTCCATATGCTGGAATATTTCGAGCTCTACTGGTCCAACCCGACGCCGAACCCGGTAACCGCGACGGTCTTCACCCTGTTCATGGGCAAGACCTTCTCGCTGCTGGCGCTGTGCTTCGGATTCAGCTTCTTCGTGATGATGGACGGCGCGGCGCGCCAGGGGCAGCCGTTCGCCGGCCGCTTCGCCTGGCGCCTGACCTTGCTGGCGGTGATCGGCGTTCTCCACGGCTGGGTCTATCGCGGCGACATCATCATCGTGCTGGCCTTGGCCGGCTTCGTGCTGATCCCCTTCGACAAGGTCCGGTCCAACCGCGTCCTGCTGGCCGTGGCGGCGGTCTGCTTTCTGCAGCCCTACCTCCTGTTGTGGATCGCGGCCGGCGCCGCCGGCGCGTCCTGGGCGCAGGGGAAGGCGCACTTCTTCACCGACCCCGCGATGGCGGTCTATCTCAGCGGCGACATCGGCCAGGTGTTCCGCGCCAATCTCTGGGACGGCCAGGTCAACAAATGGTGGTTCTTCATCGAGACCGGCCGCCTGGTCCAGGTGCTGGGCCTGTTCCTGATCGGACTGGTGCTGGGCCGGATCGGCTTCTTCGGCGATCCGGGACGTTTCCGTCGAGGCCGTGTGGTCGCCTTGGTCGTCGTCGTCCTGCTGGCCGCGATCTGCCACCTGCTGAAGGCCAAGACCGGCGGCCAGGGCAGCGGTCCGCTGTTCTGGACCAACCTGCTGGTCGGCGGCTGGTTCGACCTGTCGTGCATGGCCGCCTCGGTGCTGATCTTCGTCCAGCTGTGGCGCGTGGGCGGCGAGCGCGTGCTGCGCGCCCTGGTTCCGGCCGGTCGCATGACCCTGACCCTCTATGTCGGGCAGTCGCTGGTCTTCATCCCAGTGTTCTACCCACTGGGCCTTGGCCTCTACGAGCGCGTCACCCCGTCGCTCGCCCTGGGTATCGGCCTGGCCGCGCTGGCGGCCCAGCTGCTGCTGTCCGCGGCCTGGTTCAAGGCCTTCCAGTACGGGCCGCTGGAGTGGCTGTGGCGGTGCGGAACGCGGCTGTCGTTCGACGTGCCGTTTCGCCGCGAGCCGGAGGCGCGTGCTGCCTAGCTCGGATAGACGTGGCTCTTGCGGGCCGAAATCCTGACCGCGCCGGCGAAGTTCGCCGCCTCGGCGCGGGAGGCGCTGATCTCGATATGGCGACCGTCCGCCGCCGTGGCCGAGACGGCGGTCAGGGCGCCCTGCACATGGGCACGGGTGACGGTGACCTCGAAGCCGCCGTCGTCGAGCGCGAAGTCGTGGGGCCGCACGAAGGCCACGGCCGGGCCGTCGGCGACGCCGTTGGCCGCGAACGAGACAGCGCCCGAGGTGAAGCGCCCGCCCGAAACGGTCCCCTCGAAGCGGTTGGCCTCGCCCACGAAGCCGCAGACGAACGGCGTGGCGGGATTGTCGTGCACCTCGTCCGGCGTGCCGATCTGCTCGATGCGGCCGGCGTTGAGGATCGCCACGCGGTCGGCCAGGCCCAGGGCCTCTTCCTGGTCGTGGGTGACGAAGATCGTGGTGACGCCGGTGGCGTCGTGTACGCGGCGCAGCTCCTTGCGCAGCGACTTGCGGACGGTGGCGTCGAGGGCGCCGAACGGTTCGTCCAGAAGCAGCACGCTGGGCTGGACGGCCAGGGCGCGCGACAGGGCCACGCGCTGACGCTGGCCGCCCGACAGCTGCGAGGGGTAGCGCTTGCCCAGGCCTTCCAGTTCGACCAGCTTCAGCAGCTCTTCGACACGGCGGTCGATCTCGGCCTTGGGCGGCTTGTCCTTGCCCTTGCGGACGTCCAGGCCGAACGCGATGTTGCGGGCCACGGTCATGTGCTTGAACAGCGCGTACTGCTGGAACACGAAGCCCACGCGGCGGGCGGCGGCCGAGGCGAAGGTCACGTCCTGGCCTTCGAACAGCACCTGGCCTTCGTCGGGGAATTCCAGGCCGGCGATCGTGCGCAGCAAGGTCGTCTTGCCCGAGCCCGACGGCCCCAGCAGCGCCACGAGCTCGCCGTCGGCGATCTCGAGATCGACCTTGTTCAGGGCCGGATAGCGCCCGAACTTCTTTTCGACGGAACGGATGGAGATGGTCATGGGATCTGTTCGTTCCGGGCTAGCAAAGCGTTTTCGAGCGAAGTGGGCGCCGGTTCGCGTGAAGAAAACGCGCCAAAACAAAGAAAACTAGAGGGTGGTCGCATGCGATCGTCCTCTAGTGTCCGCCGCCGCGCTTGACGTCGGGTTGGGCGATCTCGAGCACGCTCTTGAGCACCAGGGTCACGATCGCCAGCAGGCAGAGCAAGGCGGCGACGGCGAAGGCGGCGACGAAGTCGTACTCGTTGTACAGAATCTCGACGTGCAGCGGCATGGTGTTGGTCAGGCCGCGAATGTGGCCGCTGACCACCGAGACGGCGCCGAACTCGCCCATGGCCCGGGCGTTGCACAGCAGCACCCCGTACAGCAGGCCCCAGCGGACGTTGGGCGCGGTCACCCGCCAGAAGGTGTAGAGGCCCGAGGCGCCCATCGAGACGGCCGCCTCCTCCTCCGACACGCCCTGCTCCTGCATCAGCGGGATCAGCTCGCGGGCGATGAACGGGAAGGTCACGAACACCGTGGCCAGCACAATGCCCGGCACCGCGAAGATGATCTTGATGTCGTTGTCGACCAGATGGTCGCCGAACCAGCCCTGCAGGCCGAAGACCAGCACGTAGATCAGGCCCGCCACCACCGGAGAGACCGAGAACGGCAGGTCGATCAGGGTGATCAGCAGCGGCTTGCCGGGGAACTCGTGCTTGGCGATCGCCCAGGCGGCGCACAGGCCGAACACGGCGTTGAACGGCACGGCGATGCCGGCGGTGATCAAGGTCAACTTGATCGCGGCCCAGGCGTCGGGGGTCGCAATGGCCTCCAGGGCGGGGGCCAGGCCCTTGCGCAGGGCCTCGGCGAACACCGCCGCCAGCGGCAGGATCAGGACGAGGCCCAGAAAGGCCAGGACCAGGCCGATGATCACGACCTTGGCCCAGACGGGATCGTCGGTCGGATGGCGATAGTTCGCCTTGGTCGGAACGGCCATCAGACAAACCTCCGCGACCAGGCCTGGACCGCGTTGATGACCAGCAGCATCAGGAACGAGACGCCCAACATGACCAGGGCGATGGCCGCGGCGTTGGCGTATTCGAACTGCTCCAGCTGGATGATGATCAGCAGCGGCGTGATCTCGGACTTGTAGGGCATGTTGCCGGCGATGAAGATCACCGAGCCGTACTCGCCGACGCCCCGGGCGAAGGCCAGGGCGAAGCCGGTCAGCCAGGCCGGGCCCAGTGCCGGCAGGATGATCCGACCGATGGTGGCGAAGCGGCCCGCGCCCAGGCTGGCCGCGGCTTCCTCGACATCGGCCGAGAGGTCGCGCATCACCGGCTCCAGGGTGCGGACCACGAACGGCAGGCCGATGAAGATCAGGGCGATGGTGACGCCGATCGGGTTGTAGGCCGCCTTGACGCCCAGCGGCGTCAGGTACTGCCCGACCCAGCCGTTGGGGGCGTAGAGGGTGGCCAGGGCGATGCCGGCCACGGCGGTCGGCAGGGCAAACGGAAGGTCGACCAGGGCGTTGACCACGGCCTTGCCCGGAAACTCGTAGCGGACGAGAGCCCAGGTGGTCAGCACGCCGAACACCCCGTTGATCACCGCCGCCACGAAGGCCGCGCCGAAGGTCAGGCGATAGGCGGCCATGGCCCGTTCGGAGAAGGCGGCGGCCACGAACTGGTCCAGCGAAAGCTCCGAGGCCTTGATGGCCACGGCCGACAGCGGGATCAGCACGATCAGCGACAGGACCGTCAGGGTGACGCCCAGGGTCAGGCCAAAGCCCGGGATCGCCGAGCGCCGGCGGAACAGAGGCCGACGTGAAGAGCGAGAAGGCGCGGAAATCGTTTCGGCGGTCATCGGGTGATCGTCGTCCAGCATCCGCGTCGGGCCCCGCGACGGAGCCATGAAAACAAGAACGCGCCAAGCCGGGAAATCAGCCAGGAGCGTCGTGAAGCTGAGCGGCTTAAATCCCTACCCGGTCGGTTGGGTCAATTGAGTTCGTCGGTTGGAGAGGCCAGAAAAACTGTGGGGGCAGCCGTTCCTCCCCCTGTGGGGGAGGTGATCGCGCAGCGATCGGTGGGGGGAGTGTTGGGGTCGTCGATCCGGGTTCTTGCCATTTGCCGATCCCTCCCCCCTCCGTCGGCTTCGCCGACACCTCCCCCACAGGGGGAGGACTTGATTGGCACGGTTTCGCCGCCTCACGCGGATCACCGCTGAGATGATGGGGAGGGTGCGAAGCGCCCGGGCTCCGCCCGGAGGTTTTGCAGTTTGAGTACCGTTTCGACGAAGTCAGGCGCTTCGCGTGGAGCCGTTATCCAGGAGCATCCGGTAGGCAGTGGTTTTATCACTTAGCCGGTCTCATTCGCCCCCGACGGGCGGGCCAGGGCGACGAACCCCGGTCCCGGACCGCGCGAGTAACCCCCTCGCGCCTGTTGGCCTGATCCGCCTACCCAAGGCGCCGGAGCTTCGTCGCGACTGAGGCGAACCTGCTCCGAACCGACCCGGGGCGTCTCCGAGGAGACACGGCGGACAAGCCTTCCCGCTCGTCCACCCCCGAAAGCCGCATCGGTCGCCGTACGTGCGCCCTCCCCGTGCTTCCAGGTGCAAGCATTATGCGGCCTGCTGGAAGCCCAAGGATCGGAAACGTGCGTTTTCGTGTAGAGGCTTGAAATCGCTCACCTTCATTTTGGCGCGAGCGGGGATACACGCGCCGCTGATGGACACCCCGTTCTCCGCATGGTTGAAAAGGTCAGTTGTTTTTTGGGGGACTTTCACAACATGACCGACACGACCGTCGGGTCGCGCCGCTTCGAGATGGGCCGCGTGATCACCGGGACCTTCGAGGTCCTCGGCCGCAACTTCGTCGCCTTCGCCCTGCTGGCCCTGCTGCTGGGCGGCCTGCCCAACCTGCTGGTGGGCCTGGCTCAGATGAGCTTTCTTGACAATCAGACGATGTTTCAGCCGCAAACGATCGGCGTAACGATCCTCGGCGGCCTGATCATGCTGGCGGCCGCCTTCGTGCTGCAGGCCGCCATTGTCCACGCCACCGTGACCGACCTGAACGGGCGGCGCGTCGTGCTCGGCGACAGCCTCAAGGTCGGCCTGCGCGACTGCCTGCCGCTGATCGGCCTGGCCATACTGATGGGCCTGGGGATCGCGCTGGGCACGATGCTGCTGATCATTCCCGGCCTCATCCTGGCGGTCCTGTGGTCGGTAGCGGTCCCGGCCAAGGTGGTCGAGAAGCTGGGCGTCCTGCAGGCCATGCAGCGCAGCCGCGACCTGACCCGCGGCCGTCGCTGGCCGATCTTCGGCCTGTTCGTGCTCTATGTGATCGCCAACTGGATGCTCAGCGCGCTGATCGTGGTCGCCTCCGGTCCGTTCACGCCGCCGGCGCCCGGGTCGACGGACGCGATCACCGCGATCGGCGCCACCTCGATGGTGCAGGTGGTCGGCTCGGCGATCGTCGCCACGATCAGCACGCTGATCAGCACCACCGGCGGCGCGGTGCTCTATTCCGAACTGCGCAGCTCCCGCGAAGGCGTCGGCCCCGAAGCCCTGGCGTCCGTGTTCGACTAGATGACCGTCGACACGGCCCCCAAACGCTTTGGGAGCTGGCGCGCCGTCAAGCGCGCCCTGGCCCTCCTGAAACGGGCCCCTCTCAAGTTTCTTCTATGGTCCGTCGCCTTCGCGGGCTTGCCCGACCTGGCGACGACCTACGCGACCACGCGATTCTCCAGCCCCGAAACGGCCTTCACCACGCTGAACGGTTGGCTTCTGATGGTCGCGACCATGTTGGTGTCGATGTTCGGCCTGGTCGCCCTCCAGGCGGTGATCACCCGCGACGTCGCCGCCGATTATGACGGTTCGCCAAATTCCGGCCAGGCGCCCTTCGGCGGCGTCAGCGACTACCTCGCGTTGGCGGCCCTTGGCCTGGTCACCAGCCTGGGAATTATCGGCGGCTTCATCCTGCTGGTTATCCCCGGAGTCATCCTATCCCTCGCTTGGCTGGTCGTGGTTCCCGTCATGGTGACCGAACGCCAGGGCGTCATGGATTCCATTCGGCGCAGCAACAAACTGACAGGGAACGCCAGGGGCGAGATCTTGGGTCTGTGGGTCGCGGTCGGCCTGGCCGGTTGGCTGGGCGCCTTGCTGGTCAACCAGGTCACCAGCGCCATTGATGTTCCCGCGGTCACCCTGATCACTGGCCCGGCGCTCCAGATCGTGACCGGACTGGCCGACTCGATCCTGGCTGTGGCGGTCTATCAGGAACTGCGCTGGATCAAGGAAGGCGGCGCTTCGGAGCGTCTCGCCGAGGTCTTCGCCTAGTCCTTGTCGTGCTTGTCCTTGCGGCGCTTGCCCAGCAGCAGTCGCGACTCCAGGCGGCCGCGCAGGGCGGCGTAGTAGGCGGCCAGGAAGTCGCCGTCCGACTCGTCGGGCGCGGCCTGCCAGCCGATCTTCAGGCGGATGCGGGCGGCGACCAGCGCGATGGTCTTGATCTCGTAGCGCCGCAGCACGTCTTCCAGAACGTGCAGTTCCTTCACCCCATAGGCGTCGAGTTGGGCCATGGTGAACTTGAAGCGCCCCACGGACGGCCGCGAGGTCTCGACCAGGTCGGGCGCCAGCTTGCGGGTCGGGGCCTTGACCACCCAGGTGCCGGCCACCAGGTCGCCCACCCGCAGGCGGTCGCGGTTGAACAGCGGAAACAGCACGAAGACGGCGCACCACATCAGGCCCGCCAGATTGATCCAGGCTCCGACCTGGTCGCCGTTCGACGCCAGGAAGCTGAGCGGTAGATAGAGCTCGATCTCGCGCATGGCGTTGCGGGCGAAGATGGCGTCGGCGGTCAGGCGTCCGCCGTTGCGGGCCGCCACCCGCAGGCCCATGGCCCGCTTGCCCGGCGTCGCCGCCCCCGGAGTCAGCTCGAACAGCACGAAATAGAGGTTGCGCAGCACGAAGAACACCAGCAGCGCGACCGTGCCGATCACCTCCCAGCCCTTGCCGCCGGAGCCGATCATGGCCAGCAGGGCCAGCAGCGAGAAGGCGATCAGCACCCCGGCCATGATCGCCAGGTCGATCAGCAGGGCGGCGGCCCGTTCGCCGGCGTCGCCCAGGCGCAGCTTCAGATCGACGCCCTCGGGCGTGACCAGGGAGCGGGCCGAGCGATCGTCCCGAGCGCCCGGTTCGACGGGCTGTCCCCCGACGGCCGAGGCCTTGGGCTTCTTCTTCCAGGCCAGCGCCATCACGCGGCGCCCCCCGCGCCCGGCGAATGGCGACGCGGCAGGTACAGATAGACCGGCCAGGCGACCAGGGTGGCCAGGCCGATCCCGTAGCGGACGAGGTCGTTCTGGATCACCTGCCGCCCCACCCCTTCCAGGATGCCGGCGCAGAACAGCATGACCACCACCCCGCCCATCAGGGTCGCCGACTGTCGTCCCGCCTGGGCCATGGCGGCCGGGCGGCTCAGGTCGCCGGGAAAGGCCAGGGTCCAGCCGATCCGCAGGCCCGCCGCGCCGGCCAGGATCACGGCCGAGATCTCGGTGACCCCGTGGATCGCCAGCCAGCCGCCGGCCTCGAAGCCCAGGCCGTGCATGGCGAACGCCGCCAGGAAGGCCCCCAGCATCGCGCCGTTGTAGCCCATCAGCAGGGCCGTCGGCAGGCAGAAGGCGAAGCCCAGGGCGAAGGCGAAGATCGCCACGCCCGAATTGTGGGTGAACAGGAAGGCGGCGAACACCGACAGGCCCTTGTTCTCGCCGGTATGGTAGAGCGTGGCCCGCATCGCCTCGGTCGAGGCCGTGGGACCGCGCCCGCTCGCCAGCGCTTCGGGCACGAAGGCGCTGAACCAGTCGGGGTCGTGCAGGGTCAGGAAATAGGCGGCCAGCACGCCGATCAGCGTCAGGACGAAACTGGCCAGGGTCTCGCGCCACAGCGCCTTGGCGGCGTTGGGCCAGGCGTGGGCGAAGAAGCCGCCCAGCCGCTCGAGGAAGTTCGTCCGCGTGCCGTAGATCAGGAAATAGGCCCGGGTGCTGAGGCTCTCCAGATAGTCGACCAGTCCCTGATCCAGCGAGGTGGCCCGCGCCACCGACAGCGACGACAGGGCCTGGCGATAAAGCACCGGCATGGCCAGCAGCTCTTCGTCGCTCAGGGCCTTGGCCGAGCCCTTGCCGACCTTGGTCAGCAGCTTCTCCAGCCGGCGCCAGTCGTCCTCGCGCTCGGCGCGGAAGCGGTAGCTCTTCAGGTGCAGCTCGGCCATCAGAGCAGGTCCCTGCGCTTGAGGTCCAGATAGCTCGCCAGCAGGGCCGGACCGACCTGGTCGGCCGGGGCCTCGACGATCTCCACGCCCATGCGGCGCAGGCGGGTCACCACCACCTCGCGTTCGCGCAGCAAGGAGGCGGCGACCACGGCGCGCGAGACGTCGTCGGCGCTCGTGGGCGCCTTGCGCTCGATCGCCTCCAGCTCCTCGTCGCGCATCATCACGAACAGCACCAGGTGCTGGCGCAGCAGGCGGCCGACGTTCTCCAGCATCAGCTCGGCGCTGGTGGAATCGGCGATATCGGTGAACACCACGATCAGCGAGCGCCGCGACAGCTGGCCCGACAGCTGGGTCAGGCCCAGGGTGTAGTTGGTCTCCTCGGTCGAATAGTCGATCTTCGAGGCCAGGCGCTGCAATGCCCCGAAGGCGCTGGGTCCGGAGGTGACGCCGCTCGACACGTTAGGTCGGGCGTCGAAGCCGAACAGCCCGACCTTGTCGCCCACCTTCAGGCCCACATAGGCCAGCAGCAGGGTGGCGTTCAGCGCGTGGTCCAGGCGCGGCCTGCCCAGCAGCGACTGGCTCATCAGCCGGCCGGTGTCGATGGCGGCGACGATGTGGTGGTTGCGCTCGACGTGGAATTCCTTGGCCAGCAGCGCGCCGTGACGGGCCGACTGCTTCCAGTCGATGGCCCGGCGGTTCATACCCGGGCGGAAATCGGTCAGGGCGTGGAAGTCGCTGCCGCCGCCCAAGTCAATCTGCAGGCGATGGCCGACGGAGGGATCGCGCGAGAACAGCCGCAGGGCCTCCTCCTTGACCCCGGCGATATCGAGCGTGACCGGAATAACCTGATCCAGCGCGTCGTCGCGCTGCTTCCACATCAGGCCCAGGCGGCCACGCCAGCGCGCCGAGACCCGGTGCACCCTGCCCTCCCCGCGCCGCACGGCGGTCAGGCTCAGCGGCAGGCCGGCCTGGCGGTCATGGACCGGCGCCCGGCCATGGGCGGGCTCGGCGACCAGGCGGTCATCCAGGTCGACGGCGAACTCCACGCTGCCCGGCGCTACGCCGCGCGGGAACGACGCTTGCAGCAGGGCCGGCCGCGTCGCGCCGCTGGCCATCGCGCCGGGCGCGGTCAGACTGAGCTGCATCCTGCGTCGTCCCGGCGCCAGAAGGGCGTCGATGAACAGCAGGGCCGCGACCAGCGCGATCCAGGCCGGTCCCACCAGCCACAGGCGCGCCGAGACGAGCGCCGCCGCCAGGGCCAGGACCGCGCCCAGGACCATCAGGAAGATCGCTCGCGCCGTGGGGTAGATTCGCAAGGCCGCGTCCTAGACCTGGATGCTCATCGCGGGGCCTCGACCTGGTCGACCAGACCGCGCACCACGTCGTCGACCTTGCGGCCCTCGATCTCGGCGGCCGGCGACAGGATCACCCGGTGGCGCAGGGCCGGCAGGGCCAGGGCCTTGACGTCGTCCGGGATCACATAGTCGCGGCCCTCTAGCGCGGCGCGGGCTCGGCTGGCGACCGCCAGCATGGCCGCGCAGCGCGGCGAGGCCCCGCCCGACAACTCGCCGGTGTCGCGGGTGGCCCGGACCACGCCGACGATATAGCGGACGATGTCGTCGGTCAGGCGCACGGTCGCCACCGCCGCGACGGCCTCGGCGATGGTCTTGGAGTCGCCAGCCGCCTCGACCCCGAAACCCGCCGCCGACGGCTGGCCGGTGCGGCTGCCGTGGGTGGCGACAATGGCCGTCTCCTCCGCCAGGCTGGGATAGGCCAGGACGTGCTTGAACAGGAAGCGATCCAGTTGGGCCTCGGGCAGCGGATAGGTGCCCTGCTGCTCCAGCGGGTTTTGCGTGGCCACCACCATGAACCTATCGCTCAGAGCATGGCGCTCGCCGTCCAGCGTGACATTGCGTTCCTGCATGGCTTCCAGCAGGGCGGCCTGAGTCTTGGGCGGCGTGCGGTTGATCTCGTCGGCCAGCAGCAGCTCGCAGAAGATCGGGCCCTTCACCAGGGTGAAGGCGCTGGTCTGGAAGTTGAACAGGTTGGCGCCCAGGATGTCGCCCGGCATCAGGTCCGGCGTGAACTGGATGCGGCCGAACTCCAGGTTCACCGCCTGGGCGAAGCACTGGGCCAGGAAGGTCTTGGCCGTGCCGGGCGGACCTTCCAGCAGGACGTGGCCGCCGGCGAACAGGGCCGTCAGCATCAGGTCGATGGTGTCGTTCTGGCCGACCACGGCCTTGGCGGTCTGCTCACGGATCCTGCCGGCGAGCGCCTGCACCTCAGCGACGTTCACGAGTCATGTCCAATCTCCATTGATGCCATCTGCCGGCGACCTTCATCAGGTCGCCCAACGAACGGACCGTTCGGGTGTCTTCGTCCAGACTTGAGGCGCTGTCGGCGGCGCCGAAGCGTTCGCCCTGGCGGTCCAGGAAATCGGTCAGGGCCTGGCCTTCCAGCCGCGAGCCGCCGCGCGTCTCGCCGCCCAGGGCCTTGATGGCGGCGGCGCGCTGCTGCTCGGCATAGCGCGGGGCCATGGCCGGCTCGCGTCCGGCCATGCGGATCAGGCCGGCGGAATTGTCGATCAGGGCGTCCTTGCCCAGGGCCAGGGCCCGCTCCCCGCGCCGCACCGCCCGGAACCGCGCGGCGGCGTGCAGGCCCATAAGCAAGGCGGCGGCCACCAGGCAGAGGGTCGCGCCGAGGAACGGCGCCTCGAAGGCCAGCTTCAGCACGCTGCGGGAGCGGGCGAAGCCGTTGAGGGTGACGTCGAAGGCGATGGTCCTGCCGATGTTCCTGCGATAGGCGCGACCCATATCGCCTTCGTTGCGCAGGATCTGGAGGATGCCGACGCCGGCGCGCGCCGTGCGGATATCCTTCAGGCCCATGGTGTTGATCAGATCCGGATCGGCCAAGATGTAGGTCTCGGTCGGCATCCGTCTCGCCAGGACGATCCGTCCTTGGGCGTCGGTCAGAACCGGGACGAGGCCGGGGCCCGACAGGGTCTGCAGGGTCTTGATCGAGCCCGTGTCCACCGACATCCCGTCCGCCAGGCCGCCAGGCGCGCCGACCAGGCGCAGCGGTCCCGTGCTCTTGGATACCGCCGTCGTGGCGTTAGGCAGGCCGATCGCCTTCAGCAGGCCGGCCTGGTCCTTGGGCGGGATGGACTTCAGGCCGCCCACCCAGCCGGGGTGCTTGGGATCAAGGCCGCCCTGCCATTTGGGCAGCACCACCAGGGTGCGCGAGGACAGTTGGGCCGCCTTGACATAGGCGTCGCGTGAGACGTTCGAACCGGGCGTGAAGATGATCAGCGCCGGCTCCTCGCGGCGAAGGTCGCGCCGGCTGACCATCACGGGCTCGCCCAGGTTCCGCAGCAGGCGAACCATACCGCCGTAGCCCACGGCCGATTTCGACAGGGCGTGGGCCTGGCCGTTGTCGCCCGACTGCAGGTCCGGCGCGTAGGTCGAGAGCACGATGAAGGCCGAGAAGGCGAACACCCCGGCCACGATCATGCCCAGCACGACCTTGGGCGAGAAGAGGCGCCCGTCGCCGTCGCGCGGCGAGTCGGCCGCTGGCGTGGCCTCGACCGCGCTCATCGCCACGCCTCGGTGAAGGCGAAGCCCTCATAGGCCTGGCGGCAGGCGGCGAACTCGTCGGCGCCGACCGACCGGCCGCCGAAGAAGCTGCGCTCGACCACCTGGGCGATGTCGCTGAAGGTGCGGCGCACGCGCTCGGGCACGCCGTCCAACTGGGCGATGTCGCGGCTGGTCAGGGCGGGCCGGATCAGGTCCGGGCGCTTGCCTTCGATGTCCTCGATGCTGCGGAACAGGATCAGGTGCACCGCCTCGGCGAAGCGGCCCGCGGCGGCCAGCCTGTCGGCGTCCTCCAGCAAGGTCCGGGCCTTGGCGGCGCTGGGACGCCAGGCCTCGTCGTTCAGCACCGGGCCCTTGTTCGGCCTCATCGACGGCCAGCGCGTGGTGATCAGTTCGCGGATCACGAAATACAGGATGATCCCCGCGCCCAGGATCAGCAGGCCCCAGAATACGTAGGTCAGGTAGGGCGCGGCGGCGCCGAGGGCCTTGCCGATCGCCAGCAACCAGTCGGGAAGGTCCGGCGGCTTGGGCGCGGCCGAGGGCTCGAACTGCAGGTCCTTGCCGCGCAACAGGGAGTCGTGGGCGCGCGCGAAGCCGTCCGACGCGCTGTCGGAACCCGGCGACGCCGCGTTGCGATCCACACCAGCCCCCGCCGCCAAACGCCTACTCCCGACTGCCCCATCGACACTGCTACGCGATTCAACTTTCGGTGTCGCCTGCTAGCGCGCCCCTCCCGTCGTGTTCGGAGATTTGATTCGCGACCAGCGCGCCAAGTGGCGGATGGACAACCGCCGTCGGACGCTCGGCACAACCGCGACTTCGCTGCCGCCACGCGTGAGCGGCGCCGCCGAAGCGGTGATTTTAGTCAATCATTTCAAGGGAGGGGTTGGTGGGCCGGCTGGGATTCGAACCCAGGACCATTCGATTAAAAGTCGAATGCTCTACCACTGAGCTACCGGCCCGCATCGACACGGCGGGAGGCCGGTGGAAGCGGCGCGGACCATAGTCGGGGGGCGCGTGCGTCGCAAGCGCGCTTTCGCGCGCAGAGGGAGATGACGAAGCCGCCATACTGGCGTTAGGTTGGCGGCATGCGCAGTCTCGTGCTTCTCGCCGTCGTCATTCCCTTGGTGGCCGCCTGCGCGTCCAAGTCCGAGCCCCCGCCGCAAAAGATCCAGTCCACGTCCGACGCCAACAAGGACGGCATCGCGGGCGCGGCCCAGGCGCCTCTGCGCGACATGAATCTCGTACGCACCAAGATCCCGCCGGTCCTCCTGGAGGCCATCGCCGATCCCTATGCCCGGCCGCCCGGCAAGAAGATCAGCTGCGAGACCCTGATCATGCTGGTCACGCCGCTGGACGTGGCCTTGGGCGAGGACGTCGACCGGCGTCCGCCCGAGGACGATGAAGACCTGATGGACCGCAGCAAGCGCATGGCCGCCAACTCCGCGTTCGGCGCCATGGCCAGCGCCGCCCAGGACCTGATCCCGATGCGCGGCTGGGTCCGCAAGCTCAGCGGCGCCGAGAAGCACGACAAGCTGGTCCAGCACGCGGTGGCTTCAGGCGCCATCCGCCGCGCCTATCTGAAGGGCCTGGGCGAGGCCAAGGGCTGCAACCCGCCGGCGACGCCTCAGCACCTCGAAAAGCCGGCCGCGGCGATCGTCGAGAAGCGCTTTCCCTGGATGAAGGACGCGCCGGTCGCCGAGACGCCGCTGGTCGAGACGTCCGAGGCCGATGAGACGGCGGTGAACGCGCCGCCTGGACAGCCCGCTCCCACGCCGGTCAGGAAGAAGAAAAAGCCGTTCTACAAGGTCTGGTAGACGGGCTGTCGCAAGGGTCTCGATGTCCTCAGGCCGTCGGCGCATTTGATTCCGCCGCCCTCGCATCGCATATGAGGACCATGGAAGACGCGCCGCGCACAGTGCTGGACGAACGCCAGGTAAACCTCATCGGCAAGGCTCTCGCCGAACCGCGTCGCCGCCAGATCCTCCAGGAGATCGGCGCGAACAGCGAACCTACGGCCTGCGGCGCGGTGGCCCAGCACGTGGCGGTCAGCGCCGCCACCTTCTCCCATCACATGAAGGAACTCGAGACCGCGGGTCTGATCCGCATATGTCGGCAGGGCCGGTTCGCCTTCCTGGTGCTGCGACGCGACGTCCTGAACGCCTACCTGGCCCAGCTCGCCGAAATCTGAATCCGGTTTGGAAATTTTCCAAGGGTCCCATGCATTGAATTGCTTCGATGATCATCTAACTATCGAACTGTTCGCCGCCAGAGGCGACCGGAGAGAGATCATGAGCAAGCTTTCAGGCAAGACCGCCGTCGTCACGGGCGCGTCCAAGGGCATCGGGGCCGCCATCGCCAAGGCCCTGGCCGCGGAGGGCGCGGCGGTGGCGGTCAACTACGCCTCCAGCCGCGAAGGCGCCGACAAGGTGGTGGCCGAGATTGTCGCCGCCGGCGGCAAGGCCATCGCCGTCCAGGGCTCGGTGGCCAAGAGCGACGACGTCACGCGGCTGTTCGATGAAACCCAGAAGGCCTTCGGCGGCGTGGACATCCTGGTCAACAACGCCGGCGTCTACGCCTTCGCGGCCATCGAGGACGTGACCGAGGCCGAGTACCGGCGCCAGTTCGACACCAACGTTCTGGGCCTGCTGCTGGCCACCAGCGAAGCGGCCAAGCGCTTCGGTCCCGATGGCGGCAGCGTCATCAACATCAGCTCGGCGGCCACCACCGTCGATATTCCGACCGCCTCGGTCTACACGGCCACCAAGGCCGCCGTGGACTCGATCACCCGCGTGCTGGCCAAGGAACTTGGCCCGCGCAAGATCCGGGTCAACGCCATAGCGCCCGGCGCCGTCGAGACCGAAGGCACCCACACCATGGGTATCATCGGCTCGGATCTCGAGGCCCAGATGGTCGCCCAGACGCCGCTCGGCCGCATGGGCCAACCGTCCGACATCGCGCCGGTGGCGGTTTTCCTGGCCTCGCCCGAAAGCTTCTGGATCACGGGCGAGATCCTCGCCGTGGCCGGCGGCAACCGCTAGGTCGCTCGAAAATTGCCGCGCCAGAGGCGTAGGGCGGACCTCGTAGCCGCCATGCCCTCCTCGGCGCGGCAGTCTAGCAAGGACGTCGAGCCGAACGCTCGACGTCGACAGCTTCCTACCCGCCCTGCTGACGCGCCGCGAAGTCCTTGCGGAACCGCTCGAACCGGCCTTCGGCGATGGCCTCGCGCATGGCCGCCGTCAGGGCCTGGAAGAAGGCGATGTTGTGCCAGGACAGCAGCACCTGGCCCAGGATCTCCTCGGCCTTGAACAGGTGGCGCAGATAGGCCTTGGAGTAGTCGCGGCTGGCCGAGCAGTCGCTGGTCGGGTCCAGCGGATCCTCGTCGTCGGCGTAGCGGGCGTTCTTGATGTTGATCGCCCCATCCCAGGTCCAGGCCTGGCCGTGACGGCCCGAGCGGGTGGGCAGCACGCAGTCGAACATGTCGACGCCGCGATAGACCGCCTCGACCAGGTCGATCGGCTTGCCCACGCCCATCAGATAGCGCGGTCGGTCGGCGGGCAGCATGGCGGGGGCATAGTCCAGCACCTCGCACATGGCCTCATGCCCCTCACCGACCGCGAGACCGCCCAGGGCGTAGCCGTCGAAACCGATCTCCTGCAGCCGCTCGGACGATTCCTGGCGAAGGTTCTTGAACGTCGAGCCCTGCTGGATGCCGAACAGGGCCTGGGTGTCGCGAGTTCCGAAGGCGGTCTTGGAGCGCAGGCCCCACCGGGCCGACAGCTCCATGCCCTGGCGCGCCCTCGCCTCTTCCGCCGGCCAGGCCACGCATTCGTCCAGCTGCATGACGATGTCGCTGCCTAGCAGGTCGGCCTGGATCTCCATCGAGCGCTCGGGGCTCAGCACGTGCTTGGAGCCGTCGATGTGGCTGGAGAAGGTGACGGCCTCCTCGGTGACCTTGCTGATCCCCGACAGGCTCATCACCTGGAAGCCGCCGCTGTCGGTCAGGATCGGCTTGTCCCAGCGCATGAAGTTGTGAAGGCCGCCCAGGCGCTTCACCCGCTCGGCCGTGGGCCGCAGCATCAGGTGATAGGTGTTGCCCAGGATGATGTCGGCGCCGGTGTCCTTGACCTGGTCCACCGTCATCGCCTTGACGGTGGCGGCCGTGCCCACCGGCATGAAGGCCGGCGTGCGGATGTCGCCGCGCGGGGTCTTCAGCACGCCCGTCCGCGCCGCGCCGTCGACAGCCGAGATCTCGAAGGGAAAGGCGACCATCAGGCTTGCTCTGAATCGGCGCGGAACAGCAGGCTGCCGTCGCCATAGGAATAGAAGCGATAGCCGGTGGCGATCGCGTGCTCATAGGCCCTCTTCATGGTCGCCTGGCCGGCGAAGGCGCTGACCAGCATGAACAGGGTCGACTTGGGCAGGTGGAAGTTGGTCATCAGCACGTCGGCGGCGCGGAAGCGGTAGCCGGGGGTGATGAAGATCGCCGTCTCGTCGGCGAACGGCTTGATCACCCCGTCCTCGCCCGTGGCGCTTTCCAGCAGGCGCAGGCTGGTGGTGCCGACGCAGACGATTCGGCCGCCGGCCGCGCGAGCAGCGTTCAGGGCGTCCGCCACGGCGGCTGGCACCTCGCCGAACTCGGCGTGCATCTTGTGTTCGGAGACCACGTCGGTCTTGACCGGCAGGAAGGTGCCGGCCCCGACGTGCAGGGTGACGAAATGCAGGGACACGCCCCTCGTCTTCAGCCGCTCCAGCAGGTCGGGCGTAAAGTGCAGGCCGGCGGTCGGGGCGGCCACCGAGCCGTCCTCCCGGGCGTAGACGGTCTGATAGTCGGCGCGATCGCGGTCGTCCTCGGCCCGCTTGGCGGCGATGTAGGGCGGCAGCGGCATCTCGCCGTGGGCGGCGACGGCCAGGTCCAGATCGACGCCGGCGAAGTCGAAGGCCAGCTCGATCTCGCCGCCGTCGTGCTTGGCGATCACGGTGGCGTCCAGCATGCCCGCCTGGCAGGCGCGGTCAGCATCGTGGCCGAAGGCGATACGGTCGCCTTCCTTGAGTCGCTTGCCGGGCCGCATGAACGCGACCCAGCGGTCGGGCGCGACGCGCTTGTGCAGGGTGGCCTCGACCGCCACCGGTGATCCGTCGCCGCCGCCGGTCTCGCGACCGGCCCGCAGGCCCATCAGCCGGGCCGGGATCACGCGGGTGTCGTTGAAGACCAGAGCGTCGCCCGGTCGCAGGAAGTCCGGCAGCTCGCGCACGACGCGGTCTTCGAGGTCATCGCCGGGCCGGACGACCAGCAGGCGCGCGGAATCCCGCGGCTCGGCCGGCCGCAGGGCGATCGCTTCGTCGGGCAGGTGGAAGTCGAAGTCGGACAGGCGCATGGGGCGGCTTCAAGGCCATGACGGGGCGTGAAGGTCAAGGGTGGAGGCGTCGCAGGGGCCGGCGACCAGGAATTCCGCAACATCAGCTTCAAGCCCCTCGGCGGCGAGTAAGTCTGGCGCGGACGTCATGAGGCCGTGCTAAGGCGAGGCGATGCGTCTGCTCCTTCACTTCGCCAGCCTGTTCCTTCGCGGCACCGCGCTGATGCTGTGCCTGATGGCCGCCCTTGCCGGCCTGGCCTGCCTGGGCGGCGCGTTCAGCGACCGGCTCGACATCCTGACCCACGCCGCGCCCATCTGGCTGGCGTGCGGCGTCGCGGGCTTGATCCTGGCCGTCGCCGCCTCGCGTGAAGACGAGCGCAAGGCCCTGGTGGGGTTGGGATTGACAGGGGTGGTCGCCCTGTTGGTCCTGATGGCGCCCGAACTCGTCGCCGCCCTGCGCACGCCCGAAAAACCCGCCAGAACAGCGTCGACGATCAAGCTCGTCCAATTCAATCTGTGGGCGGACAATCGCGACGCCGACGCCACCGCCGCCTGGCTTCTGAAGCAAAACGCCGATGTCGTGATCGCCGAGGAAGCCGGCGGCCGGTCATGGCCTGTGCTAACCGCGCTCAAGGAGGCCTATCCTTATCGCATCCGTTGCCGGGCCAGCTGGGGTTGCGACACCCGGATCTACAGCCGCTGGCCCATCGTCCGCGAGCACGGCTTCTACGAAGATGACGACGGCCTTGTCGGGGCCTGGGCGACCCTGCGCCATCCCAGCGGCGACTTCACGGTGGTGGGAAACCATTTCGTCTGGCCCGTTCCGGCGGGCCAATGGCAGGCGCAAAGCCGGACCTTGGTTCGTAAGATCCAGCCGTTTCCCAAGGACACCCTGATCGTCACCGGAGACTTCAATTCCACGCCCTGGTCGTGGAGCCTGCGTCGGCAGGACAAGGCTCTGGGTCTGGAGCGACGAACTCGCGCGCTGCCCAGCTGGCCGACGGGCGCGTTTTCCCGCGTCACCGGCGCGCCCTTCCCGATCCTGCCAATCGATCACGTCTATGCCGGCAAGGCCTGGAAGACCGTCAAGGTCGAGCGCGGCCCCAGCCTGGGTTCCGACCATCGACCGATCGTGGTGACGCTGGCGCGCTAGGCGCACGAAAAAGGCCCCGGTTTCCCGAGGCCCCGTTCCGTCAGCTTTCGATGCGCCGCCGACTATTCGTCGGACGCGATCTTGGCGCTGAGAATCTTGCCCGGCGCGCGCGGCGGCTCGCCGGTCGGCAGGGCGTCGACGTGTTCCATGCCTTCGACCACCTGGCCCCAGACGGTGTACTGGTTGTCCAGGAAGGTGGCGTCGTCGAAGACGATGAAGAACTGGCTGTTGGCCGAGTTCGGATCGGGCGTGCGGGCCATCGAGCAGACGCCGCGCACGTGGGGCTCCTTGGAGAACTCGGCCTTGATGTCCGGCTTGGCAGAACCGCCCCGGCCGGTGCCGGTCGGGTCGCCGCCCTGGGCCATGAAGCCCGGGATCACGCGGTGGAAGACCACGCCGTCATAAAAGCCCTCGCGGACCAGTTCCTTGATGCGATCCACGTGGCCGGGGGCCAGGTCGGGGCGCATCTTGATCTTGACGGGCCCGGACTCGAGCGTCAGCAGCAGGGTGTTTTCGAGGTCGGCCGACATGGTCATCCCTTGAGACTTGAAGAGAGGAAGTGGAGAGTCGGGAAGGCTTCTAGCCCGCTTTCCATAAGGGGGAAACCGCTCGGTTGGATCCTGGGGCGGATCAATTGTCACAGCCCCGCTTGCAACTAGCGGATGTCGACCGCCAGATCGATGTCGCAAACCGAGAAGTCGGCGCCCCGGCTGGCGCGCTTGCGGGCCACCTCCGCCTTGAACCAGGCGCTGGTCGTGTCGACCACCCGCACCGTCGGACGCTCGGCCGGCGGGATGTCGGCCAGCAGGCGCACCTTGGTCATCTGGTCCTGCGGCTTCGCGACCGGTTCGCCGGTCTTGATGGCCCGCACCACGTCCAGACCGGCCAGAACACGGCCATAGGCGGTGTAGCGCTTGTCCAGCGACGGATAAGGCTGGCGCATCAGGAAGAACTGGCTGTTGCCCGAATTGACGTCCTCGTCGCGGGCCTGGCCGACCACGCCGGGGCAATAGGTCCCCCAGGCCGCGACCTTCTTGTCCGAGGTGACCTCGGCCCAGCTCCAGGCCTGGCTGACGACCGGCAGGGACTTCAGGAAGCCCACCTCGGTTCCGGCCGGGGCGGCGGCGACGGCGAACGGCGTCGTCGCATCGCGGCGGAAGGTCTCACCCTTCAGGTTGGGCTTCTTCGTGCCGCCCTCCCCCGTGTCCTCCGGATCGCCGGTCTGGGCCATGAAGCGGTCGATCACGCGGAAGAAGGTGCGACCGTCATAGACGCCTTCGCGAGTCAGTTCCTGAAAACGCGCCACGTGGCCAGGCGCGACCTCGGGGATCAGCTCCACGACGATGCGGCCCTTGTTGGTGTCGATCACCACCACGGTCTCGGGGGCTGGCGTGCGCCACTCCGAGGCTGTCGGCGGCGCGGGCGGGGACGCGGCGTACGCTCCGCCTGCCGCGACGAGGCTGGAAAGAACCGCGACGCTAGCCACCAAGGGGCGGATCATCATCTCCCCGCCCCTATTTCACTTGCACCGGCACGACGACGTCGCAGGGCCCGAAGGCCCCGCCCATCTCCGCGCGCTTCTTCTCGACCAGGGCCGCGAAGGCGGCCGACCGGGTGTCCATCACCTGGATGCTGGGACGCTGGGCGGCGGGCATGTCGGACAACACACGGACGGTCGTCATCTGGTCCTGCGGCGCGGCCACCGGTTCGCCGACCTTGATGGCGCGAATGGTCTCCAGGCCGCTCAGGGCGCGGCCGAACGGGGTGTAGGTCTTTTCCAGCGAGGCATAGTGTTGGCGCATGAAGAAGAACTGGCTGTTGGCGCTGTTTGGATCGCCGGCCCGGGCCATGCCCAGGACGCCGGGGCAGAAGGCGCCCCAGGCCGCCACCTTGCCGTCGGCGGTCATCGCCGCCAGGGCGCTGTTCTGGCTGTAGACCGGCAGCGCACCGACGAAGCCCATTTCGACCGTCCCCGCCTTGCCGGCCGGCGCGTAGCCCGGACCGCGACGGAACAGAAACTCGGCGGCCAGGTTCGGCTGCTCGGAACCGCCGGTGCCGTCGTTCTTCGGATCGCCCGTCTGGGCCATGAAGCTGTCGATGACCCGGAAGAAGGTCAGGCCGTCATAGAAGTGGGCCTTGGCCAGGTCGCGCACCCGCGCCACGTGGTTCGGCGCCGTCTCGGGCGACAGTTCGACGATGATCCGGCCCTTGTTGGTGTCGACCACCAGGATGTTCTCGGGATCGGGCGTCCGCCAGTCGGAGGCCTGCTGGGCGCTGGTGGCGGAGGCCGCGGTGAGCGCCAGAACGGCGGCGATGGACGCAAGCTTCATGGAGATCCCCGGCTAGACTGGTCTGACGGCGTAGAACGCCGCCGCGCGAACGACAAGTGGCCGCGCGTTAGAGGACAAGATTTCGGCGGGTTTGGGACCGAGGGTGTTCAGGACGTTGCGGCGCGGACGGCCGATCGTCGGCGCAGCCCGAGTCCGCCGAGCACGATCGCCACGCCGACGACGGCGAGGCTGACCAGAAGCACGGGATCCGGCCGCCAGTCGCCCAGATGGCGGGCGGCCAGATAGCCCGGAGCCAGGACGGTCAACACCCAGACCGGCGCGGAAAGCGCGTTGACGGTGTGGAAGGTCCTGTCGCCCATGCGCGACATCCCCGCGACCATCGGCACGAACGGACGCAGCGGTCCCAGATAGCGCCCGACGATCAGGGCCGCGGCGCCGTAGCGACTAGTGAACAGGCGGGCGCGAGCCAATTTGCGACGGTGTGGGGCCAGCGACGGATGGCGTGTGGCCCGAGGCCCGATCCGGCGCCCAATCAGATACGAAATGGCGTCGCCGCCGGCCGCGCCAGCGCTGCACCAGGCCAGCACCTCCAGCGGATGCAGCGCGCCGCCGGCGATCAGGGCTCCGGCCGCCAGCATCACGGCCATGATAGGGATCAGCACGCCGATTCCAGCCAACGCCTCCAGCAACGTCAAGACGGCCAGCAGCGCGCCGACCCAAGCGCGGTGCTCATCGACCTGTCGGATCAGTGTGTCGAGAAAGGCGTCCATGGTCCGGGCATAACCGAACACAGTGACCGAAAAATGAGAAGGTCGGCTTTCGGCCGCGACCGCGACGTTTGGTCCGCCCTACTTCGCCAGCTTGGCCAGCAGTTGCTCGGCCACCCCCGGCGGTACGAACTTGTGCACGTCGCCGCCCAGGCCCGCGATTTCCTTGACCAGCCGTGAGGCGATGGCCTGGTGACGCGGATCGGCCATCAGGAACACGGTCTCGATCTCGCGATCGAGCTGCTGGTTCATGGCCGTCATCTGGAATTCGTACTCAAAGTCGGCCACGGCTCGCAGGCCGCGCACGATCATCTGCGCGCTGACCTCCCGGGCAAAATGCATCAGCAGGCTGTCGAACGGCCGGACCTCGATCTCGGCGATCTTGGTCAGGTGGGCCGTTTCGCGGCGCACCATCTCGACCCGTTCGTCAAGCGTGAACAACGGCCCCTTGCCGATGTTCACCGCCACCCCGATCACCAGCCTGTCGACCAGCTTCACCGCCCGACCGATGATGTCGAGGTGGCCGTTGGTGACCGGGTCGAAGGTTCCCGGATAGAGACCGATCCGCATGCTTTTCCTCACCCGGGCCTGCGCCCGCTGGCCCTTGCTCTGGGTCGCTTACGAGATCTCGTCCGTCCCGTTTTCGTCGCCCGTGGTGTCGTCGCTGGCCGTGTCATCGCCCGTCGGATCGTCGCCGCCGGTTTCGGCGAGACGCTCGACGCTGACGACATGCTCGTCCTTCGCCGTACGGAAAATGGTTACGCCCTGAGTATTCCGCGCTGCAACACGAATTTGCGAGACAGGCACACGGATCAGTTGACCGGCGTCGGTGACCAGCAGGATCTGGTCGCTTTCGTCGACCGGGAACGAACCCACAAGCTTGCCGCCGCGCTTGGACAGGTCCTGGGCGGTCAGGCCCTGGCCGCCGCGACCGGTGCGGCGATAGTCATAGGCGCTGGTCCGCTTTCCGAAGCCTTCCGACGAGACCGTCAGCAGGATTTCCTCGGCTGCCTCAAGTTCGATGATACGTTCCATCGAGAGCTCGGCTTCGCCAACTTCCTCTTCGCTATCCTCAACAACAGCGCTGGTCTCTTCGCCCTCCTCGCCTCTAGCTTTCGCCATGGCCCGCTGGTGCTTGAGATAGGCGGCGCGTTCGGCCGGGGTGGCGTCGACGTTGCGCAGCACGCTCATCGAGATGACGCTGTCGCCCTGGGCCAGGCGCACGCCGCGCACGCCGGTGGAGTCGCGGCTGGCGAACACCCGCACCTCGTCGGTCGAGAAGCGGATGCAGCGGCCCGAGGCGGTGTTGAGCAGGATGTCCTTGCTGCTGTCGCAGACGGCGACGCCCACGATGCCGTCACCTTCGTCCAGCTTCATGGCGATCTTGCCGTTGCGGCGCACGTCCACGAAGTCGCTCAGCTTGTTGCGACGCACGCTGCCCGAGCGGGTGGCGAACATCACGTCCAGGCCGTCCCAGGTGGCCTCATCCTCGGGTAGGGTCAGGATCGAGGTGATGGTCTCGCCCGGCTCGATCGGCAGCAGGTTGACGAACGCCTTGCCGCGGCTGTTGGCGACGCCCTGCGGCAGGCGCCAGACCTTCATCTTGTAGACCTTGCCGCCCGAGGTGAAGAACAGCAGAGGCGAGTGGGTCGAGGCCGAGAACACGCGGGTGACCGCGTCCTCGGTCTTGGTCGCCATGCCCGACTTGCCCTTGCCGCCCCGGTGCTGGGTGCGATAGGCGGCCAGCGGCGTGCGCTTCACATAGCCGCCCAGGGTGACGGTGATGACCATGTCCTCGCGGACGATCAGGTCCTCGTCTTCCATGTCGGCGTCGCCGTCGACGATGGCGCAGCGGCGCGGGATGGCGAACTTCTCGCGCACCTCGACCAGTTCCTCGCGAACCACGGCCATGATGTTGGCGCGGTCCGACAGCAGGTCCAGATAGCCCTTGATGGCTTCCGACAGCGTGGCGGCCTCGTTGCCGATCTCTTCACGGCCCAGGCCGGTCAGGCGCGACAGGGTCAAGGCCAGGATGGCGCGGGCCTGCTCGTCGGTCAGGCGGATCAGGCCGCCGTCTTCCTGCACGGTGCGCGGGTCGGCGATCAGCTCGACCAGCGGCAGCATGTCGCCGGCTGGCCAGGCCTTGGCCACCAGGCGCTCGCGGGCCTCGGTCGGGTCCTTGGACGAGCGGATGATGTGGATGAATTCGTCGATATTGGCGACGGCGATGGTCAGGCCGACCAGGACGTGGCCGCGATCGCGCGCCTTGCCCAGTTCGAACTTGGTGCGGCGGACAACGACCTCTTCGCGGAACTTGACGAAGATGTCGATCAGCTCGCGCAGACCCATCTGCGAGGGCCGCCCGCGGTTCAGGGCCAGCATGTTGACGCCGAACGAGCTTTGCAGCGCCGTGAAGCGGTAGAGCTGGTTGAGGATCACCTCGCCCGAGGCGTCGCGCTTCAGCTCGATAACGATGCGCATGCCGTCGCGATTGGACTCGTCGCGGATGTCGGAGATGCCCTCGATCCGCTTATCGCGGACCATTTCGGCGATGTACTCGACCAGGTTCGACTTGTTGACCTGGTAGGGAATGGCGGTGATGACGATGGCTTCGCGGCCGGTGCGGATCTCTTCCACGGTGGCCAGGCCCCGCATGATCACCGAGCCGCGACCGGTCAGCAGCGCCTGGCGCGGGCCGGCGCGGCCGATGATCTCGCCGCCGGGGGGGAAGTCGGGCCCCGGCACCAGATCGAGAAGCTGATCGGTCGTGACGTCCGGCTGATCGATCATCAGCAGGCAGGCGTCGATGATCTCGCCCAGATTATGGGGCGGTATGTTGGTGGCCATGCCGACGGCGATGCCGCCCGCGCCGTTGACCAGCAGGTTGGGAATCCGCGACGGCAGGACGACGGGCTCCTGCTCCTTGCCGTCGTAGTTGTCCTGGAAGTCGACGGTGTCCTTGTCCAGGTCGGCCAGCAGCGACATGGCCGGCGGGGCCATGCGGCATTCGGTGTAGCGCATGGCGGCGGGCATATCGCCGTCCACCGAGCCGAAGTTGCCCTGGCCGTCGATGAGCACCAGGCCCATCGAGAACGACTGGGTCATGCGCACCAGGGTGAAGTAGATCGAGGCGTCGCCGTGCGGGTGGTACTTACCCATCACGTCACCGACCACGCGGGCCGACTTGACGTAGGGCCGCTCGGGCGTCTGGCCCTGCTCGTGCATCGAGAACAGCACCCGACGGTGCACCGGCTTCAGACCATCGCGGGCGTCAGGAAGCGCCCGACTGACGATCACGCTCATCGCATAGTCGAGATATGAGCGACGCAGCTCGTCCTCGATATTGATGGGAGTAACGTCCCCGCGGGACGCCGGCGAAGCCGGGGACCCGGGGATGGTGTTTTGATCGTCGCTCAAGGGAATTTTTCGCCGTCAGAATCGAACACGGAACCGTCAGAAACAGTTAGCATTCCCCTAGCCAAGACGCCACCTTCGCGGCCTCGACCCCCACTACCCTTTGGCGCATTCCGGGAGTTTCACATGCGTTTGACCGCCCTTATCCTGTCCGCCGGCCTGATGGTCGCTTCCCAGGCCTCGGCCGCCGCCACCAGCGCGACGGCGGAACTGAAAGGCGCCGACGGCAAGACGATCGGCACGGCCACGCTGACCGAGGCGCCGCACGGCGTGCTGCTGAAGATCGAGACCAAGGGCCTGACGCCGGGCTGGCACGGCCTGCACTTCCACGAGAAGGGCGACTGCGGCACGCCGGACTTCAAGTCGGCCGGCGCCCATGTCCACACCACGACCGCCGTGGTCCACGGCCTGCTGAACCCCGACGGCAACGACAACGGCGACCTGCCCAACCTGTTCGCCGCCGCCGACGGCGCGGCCACGACCGAGGTTTATTCGCCCCTGGTGTCGCTGAACGGCGCCGGCGGCCGCCCCGCCCTGCTCGACGCCGACGGCTCGTCGATCGTCATCCATGCCAGCCCCGACGACCACAAGTCCCAGCCGATCGGCGGCGCCGGGGCTCGGGTGGCCTGCGGGGTCGTGAAGTAGCTTCAGGCAAGACTGGGGACATGCGCATGCGCATGTCCCCAAACCGTTGCTCAGGTCGCCTCGCCCTCGGCCGGCACGACCTTCTTCGCGGTCAGCGCCACCAGCGCCACCCCGGCCATGGTCGCCGCCGCGCCGATCACCAGTTGTGGCGACAGGGCGTCGCCCATGAACGTCACGCCGATCGTGCACGACACCAGCGGCGTCAGCAGGAAGTAGGGCGTCACCCGGCCCGCCTCGCGCCGCTGGACCAGCCAGAACAGCAGGGCGCTGGCCCCGATGGTGGAAACCACGCCGGCGAAGGCCACGCAGGCCCAGGCCAACGGCGTCGCCGCCTCAACGCGCGCGACGACGTCCTGCTCGAAGCTGAACGAAAGGGCCAGCAGGATCGGGGCGGCGACCGTGGCGGTCAGGGCCTGAACCTGCAGCGGCTTGGCGCCGGGCGTCTGGCGCACCAGCACCGTGGCCAAGGCCCAGGCCGCGCTCGTCACCACGCTGAGGGCGATGGCTGGCAAATCGGCGGCGCCATGCGGATCCAGCGTCATCCAGGCCACGCCCGCGAAGGCGACCACCAGGCCCGCCACCGCCATAGGCTTCATCGCCTCGCCCAACATCCGCCAGGCGAACAGGGCCGTGAACGGAATCCATAGCTGGGTGGCCACCACCAGCGGGCTCAGTGACTTGGCCATGCCGAAAGCGATGTAGATCAAGCCGAAATGGATCGGTCCCGACAACAGGCAGATGGCCAGCATCCGGCGCGACCAGGGAAACGGCGGCTTCAGGAACGGGAAGAGCAGCGCCACGACGAGGCCGAAGCGCAAGGCGCCCACCATCATCGGCGGGATCTGCGCCGTCATCACCTTGGCCGCCACGTTGTTCAGGCCCCAGACTAGGATGATCGTGGCGATCGCCAGGCGTTCCAGCGCGGTCAGGGACGTGTTCGACGACATGCCCCGCTTGGATCAGACCCCGCCCGATCCTTCAACCCCGCCCGCCCCAATCACCTTGCGGATCGCGGCGAACAGGATCTCCAGATCGGCGTCCGGCGTCGTGAAGGCCGGCGTCAGGTACACCGTCTTGCCCATCGGTCGGATCCAGGCTCCCTCGGCGGCGAAGGCCTCGCACAGGACGCCGACGGCCACCGGCTGGTCGAACTCCACGACGCCGATCGCGCCCAGCACGCGGACGTCGACCACGCCGGGAGCGCTCCCCACCGCTTCCAGCCCCTGAGTCAGCGCGGCCGAAATCCGCCCTACGTCAGCCCGCCAGCCGCCGTCCTCGAACAGATCCAGCGAGGCGTTGGCGGCCGCGCAGGCCAGGGCGTTGCCCATATAGGTGGGCCCATGCATCAGGGCCGCGCCGGCGTCGTCGGACCAGAAGGCCTCGAACACCTTGGTCGAGGCCACGGCCACCGACAGCGGCAGGGTCCCGCCGGTCAGGGCCTTGGACAGGGTGACGATGTCGGGCTCGACGCCCGCCGCCTGCATGGCGAACAGCTCGCCGGTGCGCCCGAAGCCCGTGAAGATCTCGTCGAAGATCAGCAGCACGCCGTGCTTGTCGGCGAGGCGGCGCAGGATCCGCAGCACCTCGGGCGAATGGAACAGCATGCCGCCCGCGCCCTGGACCAGCGGCTCGGTCAGGATGGCGGCGACCTCCCCGGCCCGCTCGGCCAGCAGGGCGTCGAGCGCGGCTTCCGACGCCGCGTCCACCGGCAGGTCGGCGATCACCTGCGACGGCATCACGCCGGAGAACAGGCTGTGCATGCCCTCGTCCGGATCGCAGACCGTCATCGTCGCCAAGGTGTCGCCGTGATAGCCGCCCCGGAACGACAGGAACTTCGTGCGGCCGCTCACGCCACGATTGATATGGAACTGCAGCGCCATCTTCATGGCGATCTCGACCGACACCGAGCCGGACTCGGCGAAGAAGGCGTGGTTCAGGTCGCCGGGCAGCAGATCGGCCAGACGCTTAGCCAGCCTATAGGCCGGTTCGTGCGCCAGCCCGCCGAACATCACGTGCGGCATGCGCTCCAACTGGTCGCGGACAGCGGCGGCGATGTGCGGATGGTTGTAGCCGTGACAGGCCGTCCACCACGAGGCCAGCCCATCGACCAGTTCGCGCCCGTCGTCGAGAATCAGCCGCGAGCCGCGCGTGGCGACGACCGGCAGCGGCGCCGGCGCGGTCTTCATCTGGCAGTAGGGCCGCCACACATGAGGCGCGCCGGCGACCAGCCAATCGGGGCTTTCAATGGTCATCGGGCGATCCTTCGTTGCCTAGCGGGGGCGCACTGCCTATGCCCTCCCGCTGCGGGGGGCAAACAGGAACCGTGATGCACAGTCTGGACACCTACGCCGCCGACAAGATCCAGCGCCTGGAGGCCGCCAGCCTCATGCGCCGCCTCAAACCCACCCAGCGGTCGGCCGGGGCGGTGGTCGAGCGCGACGGCCGCAAGCTGCTGTCCTTTTCCTGCAACGACTATCTGGGCCTGGCCCATCACCCGGCGCTCAAGGCCGCCGCCCAGGCCGCCATCGAGACTTACGGGGCCGGCTCGGGCGCCTCGCGGCTGGTGACCGGCGACCACCCTCTCCTCTCGGAACTCGAGGCCCGGCTGGCGCGACTGAAGGGGACGCAGGCCTGCGTGGTGTTCGGCTCAGGCTATCTGGCCAATACCGGCGTGATTCCCACCTTCGCCGGCAAGGGCGACCTCGTGCTGGTCGATGAGTTGGCCCACGCCTGTATCTGGGCCGGCGCCCAGTTGTCGGGCGCGCGGATCATCCCGTTCGCCCACAACGACAGCGACCACCTGGCCGAGCTGCTGGCCGAGCATCGCGCCGGCGCCCGCCACGCCATCGTCGCCACGGACGGGGTGTTCTCGATGGACGGCGACATCGCCCCGCTGGACTGGCTGTCGGCGGTCTGCGAGGCCAACGACGCCTGGCTGCTGTCGGACGACGCTCACGGCGTGGGCGTGCTGGCCGAGGGCCGGGGCTCGGCCGCCTTGTTCCCCGACGCCCAGATCCCGTTCCAGATGGGCACCTTGTCCAAGGCCCTGGGGTCTTACGGCGGCTACGTCTGTGGGTCCCAGGCCGTGATCGACCTGATCAAGACCCGGGCCCGGACCCTGATCTACACCACCGGCCTGCCGCCGGCCGCCGCCGCGGCCGCCCTGGCGGCGCTGGACATCATCGAGGCCGAGCCGGCCCTGACCGCCCTGCCCCTGGCCAAGGCCCGCGCCTTCACGAAAGCCGTCGGCCTGCCTGCCGCCGCCAGTCCGATCGTGCCGGTGATCATCGGCGAGGCCCAGGACGCCCTGGACGCCTCGCGCGCCCTGGAGGCCGAGGGTTTCCTGGTCGTGGCCATCCGGCCGCCCACCGTCCCGGCCGGCGAAGCCCGCCTGCGCACCGCCTTCAGCGCCGAGCACCCCGACGCCGAGATCGCCCGCCTGGCCGAACTGGTGAAGCCGTACGTCAAGGTTCGCGTCTGATGCCGGCTCTGTTCGTCACCGGCACGGGCACCGACATTGGCAAGACCTATGTCAGTTGCGCCCTGATCCGCGCCCTGAGGGCCCGAGGCGCGGTTGTCGATGCGTTCAAGCCGGTGGTGAGCGGCTTCGATCCCAAGGACGCCGCCGCGAGCGACCCGGCCCGGCTGGCCGCCGCCCTGGGCATGCCTGGCGACGTGTTCCGCATCGCGCCGCGCCGCTACCTCGCCCCGCTGTCGCCCAACGTCGCCGCGCGGCTGGAAGGCCAGACCCTGAATCTGGACGACATGGTCATCGACGCGGTGGCGCGCACGGCCGAGATCCGCGACGGCCTGCTGCTGGTCGAGGGCGCCGGCGGGGTGATGTCGCCCCTGACCGACGACAAGACCAACCTCGACATGATCGCCGCCCTGGGGGCGCCGGTGCTGCTGGTGGCGGGCTCGTACCTGGGCACGATCAGCCATGTCCTGACCGCCTTGGTCGCCCTGCGCGCCGCCGGGGCCCGAGTCGCGGCGGTGGTGATGAGCGAAAATCTCGACGCGCCCGACCTGGCCCAAACCGCGGAAGCCCTGGGGCCGTTTCTGGGCGGCGCACCCTTGTTCCTCGCGCCCCGCGCGGAATCCTGGGACGCTGGCGCCATGGCCGACCACCTGTTGACGGACACCCGCGCGCCATGAGCCCCGCCCCCCTTCGCATCGCCATGATCGGCCTGGGCGACATCGCCAGGAAAGCCTATCTGCCCGTTCTGGGATCGCGCCCGGACCTGGAGTTGACCTTCGTCACCCGCAACGCCCAGGCCCTGGCCGAGTTGGGCGCGGCCTGGCGGGTCAAGCGGCTGCACGCCGAACTCGACACGGCCCTGGCCCAGGGCCTGGACGGCGCCTTCGTCCATGCCGCGACGGAGGCCCATCCCGCCATCGTCCGTCGCCTCCTGGAGGCCGGCGTGCCGGTGCTGGTCGACAAGCCGATCGCCGACAACGCCGCCGAGAGCGAGGCGCTGGTCGATCTGGCCGAGACGCGCGGCGTGTCGTTGATGGTCGGTTTCAACCGCCGGCATGCTCCGACCTATCGAGAAGCCGCCGCCCTGAACCTGCCGCTGACAGTGATGCAGAAGAACCGACCCGGCCCGCTGGACGAGGTCCGGCGGGCGGTGTTCGACGACTACATCCACGTGGTCGATACGATCCGCTTCCTGGCGCCGGGCGCCGATCAGGTCGCCGTGCGCGGCCGGGCCGTCGGCGGACGGCTGGAGCATGTGGTGCTGTCGCTGTCGGGCGCTGGTCGTGACGCGCTCGGGATCATGAACCGGGCCAGCGGCGCCAGCGAGGAGGTTCTGGAGGTCTCGGGCGGCGGCCTGAAGCGCAAGATCATCGACATGGACCAGCTCATCGACCAGGGCGCGGCCGAAGCCCTGATCCGGCGCGGAAACTGGACCTCGGTTGGCCGCCAACGCGGTTTCGAGGCGATGTGCGACGTGTTCCTGGACGCCGTGCGCGACGGCCGGCGGCTATCGGCGCTGGATGCGCTGGAGACCCACCGGCTGTGCGAGACCGTGGTGCGGACGCTGTCGGCCTAGGGCGTATCGACATTCAACATTTGAGACGAAAACCTCGTCCCCCAGGATTAGCCTTGGCGACAGGCTCAGGATGAGGTTTTTCAACCGCCGAGCCTGTAAATGGTCCTCATCCTGAGTCTGTCGAAGGACGAGGACCACGCAACGCGGTTGAATGTCGATCGGCCCTTAGCTGTCAGGCGCTGCGGCGTTCAGCCTTGTCGGCGGCCGCCAGGGCGACGTTCGGCGTTCCGGCCCGGCGGAACAGCTTGCCCAGCGCCAGGAACAGGCCCTTTTCCTCGACGCGATGATAGGGCGATGTCGCCGCCAGCTGGGCCGACAGCCGCCCGTGGGCCTTGCCCAGGTTGTGGTACGGCAGGCGCGGCAGCAGGTGATGCAGGGCGTGGTAGCGCAGTCCGACAGGCGCCCACAGGAACGGCAGCAGCGCCGGCGGCGGCACGTTGACCGAGTCGAGGAACTGGTCCTCGAAGCTCATCCGCTCGCCGTCGTTCTCCCAGTAGTGGGCGACCAGGGTGCGCAGCTGGTTGACGAAGGTGGCCAGCGAGAACAGGACAAACCAGGTCACGACCACGCGGACCGGCACGACGCCGGCGATCGTCAGGGCCGCCACGCCCCAGCACCACAGCCAGCAGCCCAGGTCCTGG
>Ga0073929_1000809_pt1 | contig 36711 bp, 29 predicted proteins | sample DewCreD2012metaG_3_FD_76966 | JGI IMG/M metagenome (GOLD analysis project Ga0073929, IMG submission 76966) | Hot spring sediment bacterial and archeal communities from British Columbia, Canada, to study Microbial Dark Matter (Phase II) - Dewar... ... | reverse complement strand
GTCGGTGTCTACCAGGGGGAACTATGGTACGACTCGCGTCCCCTCGCGAAGCTTCCCTACCATGAAGGGCTATGGCTTGGGGTGACGAACACAGTAAAATTCAAGTTGCAAGTGTTACCGTAGGGGCCTACCAGTCCATGGGGAGGGTGGGAACGAGCACCTCTCATCGACGACAGTGGTTGTCGAGAATGGTTACACAGGTGCCCATCTGGCGTATGATGCGTGGGGTCAGTTAATGTCCGGCTCCAACCCCACCCCCTACGGCTACAAAGGTCAGTGGGGCTACTACGCCGACGTGGAAAGTGGTATACTGTTACTGACTCACCGTTACCTGGACCCCGCGACGGGGAGGTTCCTGACCCGAGACCCGATAGGGGTGGAGGGAGGCGTGAACCTGTATGCGTATGTGGGCAACGGGGTGGTGGTAAGAAAGGATCCTCGAGGTAAATTGGCAATAGCCCCCATCATTGGGGCTGCATGCGGATTCGCATGTGGGTGGTCGCTTGCGTGTTTCATTTCCAATTGGAACTCATGCTGGAATGATCCCGAGGTTAAGTGGAAGGAATCTCCCTGCATCGGCTTCCGTCCGAGGCCTGGCAAAGAGCGAGGTTTTTGGGATAGACTCAGACGCACGCTAGACTGCTTGATGGAGGAGTGCTGCGGAAAAGGCGGTTTTAGCAAGTGGATGTGTGAAAGCTGCAAGTGGTGTATACTGGGAGCTCTAGCTGCCGCAGGCATTGGGGAGCTCGCCCCTGGCGGAGGGGGAGTATTGGTTCCTGCTGTACGTGCAGCTTGGTGACAGAATCAGGGGTTACACACTTTGGGGATAGTTCTGGGCTTCGTATCTGTAATGACGAGGTCACGGAGCGTATATCGCTAGGGGTGCAGGTGCGTAGCAGGGTGGGGAGTACTATGAGACACTTTAGAGGTAGGAGGGAAAACAATGTTTCGCTGCTTGAAGCACAGGCCCGCATGGGTTTTAACCTGGTATTCACTGGTAACGTCCGCCGTGTATTTGGGTGCGAGAGGGTTTGGCGCCCTTGGAATATCTGAGCAAATAACGCTACTGCTACTAGCTGGCCTAGTCCCCGTTCTAATGGACATTGGCTATGTGTACATATACGACTTCCCCTTGCACCAGTCTCGGTTTCAGTATCAGGTAGTAGATACAAACCTTTCACATAAACTTGGTGAATTATGCAGCGTGGTAGGATGCAACTTCTGTCCTTCAGTGAGGCGCGTTTTCGGAAGACCTGTGGGTGGGGTTCATATCCCCTATGCCCTGCGCCGATTGCAGGTGCTAATTGATGATACATTCCTCAGGGATTTAGGTGAAGGAGAAGAAGATGTTATTTTGGCACATATCGCGGCACACTTGAAAGTGCATAGTTTACGCGCAGTGGTTCGCCTTTACTTCGCATGGTTAGCTGAGTTCCTGAGCGTTAGCGCGGGCGCAAGGTTTTTGTTATGGCTTATTAGACCAACGGATGAGCTCGCAATGTTGGGGTCTATCATTTTAGTAGCAGGGTCTTCTGTAGCTGCCGGACTCACGTACAGTTCCGCGCTGGACGATTTCGCTAGACGCTCGGAGATGCAGGCGGACGTATTAGCCGCTGAGGTCGTAGGACGAGAGAGATATATCGCTTTACTGAACAAGGTGTCAAAATCCCGAAATAATGGTGGCACAGGTTGCGCAGAACCTGCATTGAGACTATGGTTGCTAACCAATAGTGATTTTGGTGACAGCGCTTCCAAATTGCGAGAGGATCAATGACCCCTCGATAGTAACACGCATGGAGGCTTACATCAATGATAAGAGTAGCTATTTGTGGAGCGCTGCTTGCTGCGGTTGGTATCTTTGGTGTTGGGGCGTCGGTCCATCTGCCCGCCCAGCCTCACACTGAGCAGCGCAGAACAGAGGTCATCAAAAGCTGGGAGGATAGCTGCCCAGTATGGCAAGTGACCAATCCTCAACGGGATTTCCCTTCTCCAGACGGGAAGTATATCGCGCACGTAGAGTGTGCTGAGGATGGGGGGTATCTCGTCCTCTACGTTCTTCCTAACAGAGCACACATCAGGCAAGATTTCGTACGCAACCGTCGCCTCAGTTTAATTCCTGGTCAAGTAGACGTTACCTCGTTCGTCTGGGTACCGAACCGTAAACATACCTTGGTTTTCGCAACGGGAGACATGTATGGTGTCGGTGGCATTAGATACTGGAGCGGTGGGCACGAGGTCCGGGTTCTGCGCGGGCACAAGCCAAAGTACCGGTACGAGGAGTTCGCCCTCTATTCAGAGTGGCTAGGCAGGAAGGAAGCAAATGTAAGGCATTACCCGTATGAGCACGATCCTGCGCTGTTGGACTACTATATTGAGAAAGTAGCTGGGGACGGGACGGTCTATTATGAGGTGTGTGTTTCGCCTTCTCCGCGTATCAACCGTTGGCATCGGGGAAAGGTGAAGATACCACCAAACTAATCGATCGTGTTTCAATCTGCAGTGCTCTTATTAACCCATCGCTACTTTGATCCCGCGACGGGGAGGTTCTTGACCAGAGACCCGATAGGCATATCGGTGTATAGGACCTGGTTGCCACAGTGACCCACGATGCAAGCCAGCGAAGCCAAGACCAAGACCAAAGCCTTCGCCACCTGTGTATCCTCTACGACCACCTGTGCCATCCTGCCATTCCCATGTCAACCACCATACATACCCACCCCGGGCACACCACCTGTGCTGGGGAGCTGTGAGGGATTCTGTGCGGCACTTTTGTGCCCCGGCAAGTATAGTTTCTTGGTCATCATGACCAGGGGTTCATTTATCTCCTATTTCTACATTGCACAATCCTTAAAGAGAATCCCGCAAGGCACGGCACTCCTTCAGTTGAATCAGCATATCTATCTCTTACGGAGGTTCATATGAAGGTGATCGTAGAGAGTTTCAACATCGATTCTGAGGGCATTGAGCTGGAGCCAGCGCCTGTGCTGGAGTTCGATATACCAGACAAGAACCTGTACTTCGACATCAACTTCGATATTGAACTCCAGCAAGATGAAAAAAGCTGGGTGTTTGTAGAGATAGATACTGAAGGCGCTGTTCTCTACTCGCACTCACTGAAGGTATCCATACCGCTCACTCAACTGGAACACACCGATGAACTGGTGCTAGGCATAGGAGAGGGAGAGGTGTTCCGTCTGAACTACGGCGAGGAGAGGGTTCGTATAGAGATACTCAAGATCCTAGACGCCCTGCTATCACGGATCGGAGAGATATACTGGTCCGTTCGTGACCTCGCAGACCGATTAGGAGGTTTAGATGAAAGTATACATTGCGATGCCCATAAACACGGCTAGCGGTTACGACCCCAAGCAGATGTTTGAGGAGGTTGGTCATCGTGTAACGGAGCATGGCTTTGAGGCGGTTCTACCAAGCGACGATGTGGACCCTGCCGTTTGGGAAGAGTGGATGCGCAAGCATCTGTTCGCCGAGTGTTGCTATATGCTGGTAGAGTCCGATTTAGAGAACTTAAAGAGTGCTGACGCCATTATCGCCTTCATGCCTAACGCCAGCATCGGCACCGCTATGGAGATAGCGTATGCCAGAATGTGGAGCAAGAAGGTGGTGGTGATTACGTCGCTGAAGACGTTCTATCATCCGTGGTTATGGTATCATGCCGACCGTGTGATATGGAGTGACGACCCATTCGGTGAAGGTCTGGACCGAGCGTGCAGATTTCTCAGGAGTCTTCGTTAGCTGCGCGAGCGTGTGTGCATCCTCCTTGACATATGCATGTGTTGCCATTGGGGGCCTCAGTGCCCCCATTCTCTTCTCTACAGGAGCAGAGTATGACCGAAGAGCTAAGCATGATACTGGGCGTTATCCTCGATGACATCAAGAGAGCCATGTCACTGGCGCAGAAGTATAACACATCGAAGCATGAGGAGTTGAAGAGGGCGCTGGACAGGCTGTTGAAATCTGGCGCTGGTGAGCATCGTATTAGAGAGGCATGTCGTAGCTTATCGCTGGCAGACCAGGCGCTGGTGCTGGATGCGCTGGATTCCTTGTTGAATCCGACATCACGCAAGATTGGCGAGGATCTGGAGGATCCTGAGAAGGTGATAGCCTACACCGATGCTGGTTGTTATCCTAATCCAGGACCTGGTGTCTGTGTTGCCGTGCTGTTAAGAGAAGACGGCGCTGAAATAGGCAGGTACAGGAGAGAGTTAGGGCACGTTACTTCCAACGAGGCGGAGTATCACGGCATCATCTTGGCGATAGAGTCCACATTGAATAGCGGTTACAAGAGATTGGAGGTTCGGTCGGATTCTGAACTGTTGGTACAGCAGTTGAAGGGGTGCTATACAGTACATGCACGGAATCTGGTACCACTTTATAAAAGAGTGCGCGAGTTGATGAAGCGGTTCGACTATATTCGGTTCGTCTATGTGCCGAGAGAGATGAATGCAACAGCACATGGAGTGTGCAGGAGAAACTAATGGTATTCGTAGAACCAGCCTTCCGACTACACCGTTAGGGGAAGATGTTCTTGAACTCCTTCCTCCACGCTGCGTGAACGTCCTTGCCCCTGCCAGTCTGCATTTCAGGAAGTCCCAATTGACGATACACCAGTGTAGCCACTAATACCTGTTCTAATCCACCACGCTGTGCGCGTGCAGTCAGAGATTGCATCGTCCACATCAGACCTGTGAACGGTAACGACGCCCGAACATTAATGCGTTTCATAGAACCTCCTCATCAATCTGCTAAATCGGCAAGTGCCTGATCGGACAGACGGTATGAAGCGGTCTCTTCAGGTCGCATCACCTTCCAGAACATATCCTTCCAACTACGGATGGGTTCCATGTCAGGTGACATCGGTTTGTCCGTTGAGAATATCTGCCTGGCGATAGGACTAGTAGTGTGGCACTGGTCGGACCACAAACGCGCAGAGTTAGCGCCATGTCCCCGTCTCCTGAAAGGCAGAAATCCGTACATACTCAATTCACTTAAGCCCCGACGTTCTCGCTGAAGATCTGTCGCCAGGAACGCACTACATCGGAACCAGAAGCGCCTTCTGGAGGCTGGAACTGGATACCTCGGCGTATTGCTTCTCTTGCTCTGTTATAGAGGTCAAGAGCTCGTAAGCCCCAGTGCAGCTGTAGCGGATGCATTTCAGGCTTGCTTCCAAACCCCATGATCTCCAGGTCAGGTAACTCCTTCAACTCTATCCTCTCACCTGTGGAGGCAACACGTATCTCGTCTGGTGAGACCTTTAACTCTTCACCGATAAGGTCTGGTCTGGTCTTGCCGACGACGTAGCCTATAGTCCACATCCTGGTGGAACCGTATCTCAGCAACTCTCTGGTATCGGCGTCGTCCACCTCCAAAGCGCCAGCACGATAGTCCTGAATCATCGACTTCACAACATCGCTGGCAATCGTTCTGGTCGTCACGTAGAACGGTTCCAGCCCCTCCATCTTCAAGCTGCCTGTACTGGCATCAATCAAATGCCGTCTACTGGTGAACACTCTATGGCGTTGCAGAACCGAATCGGCGATCACCGCGGCGGAAGCGTCCGCCATTAAGTTGCCCGTGTTCGGGAGTTCGTTCTTGAGTCTCTGTTCGTAGGCAGAAGCATATTGATGAATCAGCTTATAGAGCGGTGATTCTGCGGGCTCCACACTCTCTGGATTGATTACCCTTACAGGAATAGCGTCACCATACCGCCAACCCGATAACTCGCCTGGCCTGGCAGATTGAAGCACATCCAACACACCCGCACGATATCGGAACGAGGCGACGCTTTGAGGATTGAGTGACATGCCCATCGAAAACAGGTCCGCCTGACCTTCGTGGAAGACCCCCCACGTAAGTGCGTTCCTGGTCAGGGGATCTGCCGGTGGTGTCTCGCCTCGTGCATAGGACTGGATATCCTCTGCGGTAGCAGACAGCATAGGCGGTTGCAGGAGTGCATGTCCAGACTCGTGCAGTCTCGATGCCACAAGTGTATCGGTTACACCACGTCGATCGCCCACATACTTTTTGAACACTTGCTCGGCACGCTGCTTATCAATACCTGATCTGGCAGTAGAGGCAAGGAACTTTTCAGACGGTCTGGCACTCTCTATGGAGATACCGAAAACACAAACGAGTATACAGGCGCCGTCTGTCTGGCTAACTCTCTGGCAACGGCGCCAGCGTCTGGATACAAACTCATGCTAATTCGTGGCTCTGGTCTGGACGTAGCGGCTACAGGTCCGTCGTAACCGTGACCACCAGCAACTACCTCCTGGTTCATCTGGAACACGTCGTTACCGAACCCGCCAAGCGCATAACTGTATAGCCTGGCAATAGAGTCGCCACCATGCATTGCACCTTGCAGTGTGGCGAGGTCCTGAATCCGCCGACCATGCGCATAGTAAGGGGTTCTTTGAGCCTCGTACCGCCTGCAACAACTCCTCTGGCGAGCTGGTACCGTATAGCAGGGACACCCTTACGGCGATAGCACGGTCATCATCATTAGACGCCAGCAAGCGCTTGGGGAGTGAGTACTCTTTCCTGACTTTGGACAGTATGAGTCCGCCAAGTTTATGTGCCTCCATATGAGGCATCACCATAGACTTTACGAAATCCTCAAACTGGGACCACATTCGTGGCAGGTCTTGTTCGGTCAGCGTGTAGGGCAGAGGGGATCACTCGCTAAATGCCGTAGCGTGCCAAAACGGCTTCAGAGAGCATAGTGTTGAAGTGGGCTATGCCACACCAAAAGCAACAGTACCGTCAACTACAGAGGGGGTAACGATGAAACAGTACGAGGTGCGACTCATACCAAAGCAGGAGATAACCGTCCTGCGGGTGATTAAAAAAACCGACTTCCAATCACCACTAAACACTCTCTCTATGAACGCCTAGCATAATGACCAGATACTCAAAATCTGCAGTTCAATCGGTCTATAAATCATGAACCTGTGGCTATTAGGAAGACCTTCTTCGTTCTGGTACGGATGAACACCGTATCCGAAATAGAGAAATTATCACCTTATTTGCCAGACAACCGCACTATATGGCAATGATGACAAAAATTTTATGAAATTTTCCCCGTCAAAACCCCAGAAACCACGTTTGTGGTACGATTCTTGCATATATATGGGGTGGAAAGCTTTTGTGGGCATACGCCCTGTGCACGCATTTTGAACAACTTTTTCACAGGAGGAAAAGGAGGTTTCAAAATGTTACACAAAAGACGGTTCCTGACCCCCCCCCATTAGTGTAATTCTGGTTACACTCCTCCTTCTGCTGGTCTCCCTCGCACGAGCACAGCAACCCCCAACGCTTACCCTCCTCAATGCCGACATCGACGGCGATAACGAAGTGACCATGTTTGACTTCAGTGCGCTGGTTGACGCTTTCGGCAGCATGCCCGGCGACCCCAACTGGAACCCCGATGCCGACCTGGACGGGGACGACGAGGTGACCCTGTTTGACCACGGCATCCTCAGCGCCAACTTCGGTCTCATCGGTGCGGAGGAGTTTGCGGGCAGTGCCCAGTCGGCGTCGGGTGTGTTCACCGCCACCGTGCATGTGGCGCTGGGTGACTGGACAGCCCAGACCGAGCGTGCGGTGTATGTGGTGTTGCAGTTCAAGCGTGCGGGCACGGAGGGCGATTCAGGCACACCGATTTACGAGCAGTCGGTGACCTTCACGCAGGGCGAGGTGGAGAAGGATGTGCAGGTTCATCTTCCGGCGGGCATCTACACGGTGCGTGCGCTGGCATATAATGATGAGGCACACACCGACATCTCGCACTGGTTGCGCAGTGAATTGACGGGATTTGTGGTTCCCAGCGGTGGTGGGGCTGCGCTACCTGACATCCCGCCCCCCGCATGGGCAGAAGAGGTTGTTCCTACCGATACTGTCTCCTCCGGCGGTTTTGGTCCCTCTTCGGCGGACCATGTGAACCTGGCTTCTGGGGTGTTTGAGCATCGTCCGCCGGCAGATATTGTGGTGTATAACCCCGCTGGACCCGGCGTCTCCTTCTCGCGCACCTATCGCAGTAAACTGGCGGAGCAGGGTTACTCCTCACCCGGACTATCGCCCGGCTGGGTGCACAACTACGATGTGACTATCAGCGGTTCCTCGGGCAGCTGGGGCACGCTCACCCTGCGCTATCCCAACGGGGCTACCGAGCAATTAACGCCGGTGCTGGACGGCAACGGCAACCCTACCGGGCAGTTCCAGTTCAACGGGGCGCCCTACATTGCAGAGGGACAGCCTAGCGGCACGCCCGGACGCTGGAACCCGATCAAACTGCAGTTTAAGGATGAGAGCCGATGGTGGTTCACCCCATCCTACAATCCCGACCTGTATCGGCTGACGCGCATTGAGAACCTGTTGGGTCAGGGCGTGACCATCGACTATGACAGCAACGGCTTCCTGACCCAGATCCGCAACGATGCAAACACCCCTCTGCTTACCTTCTCCTACGTGAACGGCATGAGCGTGAGCGACTACACGGGGCGCACAGTTACCTACACCTTCAACGGAGGGCAGTTAGTAGCGGTCTCGCAGGTGGGCAGAAGCGACCCTCTGTGGGTGTATGGGTATCAGGTGCTCAACGGTGTGCCTTATCTGGTGAGCGTGGGCAGTGCCGACCCCACCGACGGCGTGGGAACCCGCTCGCATCCGGTGTATTACGATGCGCAGGGCAAGGTGGTGTTGCTGGAGGATGCCAACGGCAACGTGCGCAGTTACCGGTATGAGGGCGGCATTACCACGGTGACAGCATACAATGCGGATGGCTCGCCCGCGCAGACGTGGTCCCAGAAGGTGGGCAACCTGAACGTGGATGCGGGTATCCGCGACGTTTCAGGCAACGAGAGCAGTATCAGTTACAGCGGTTACCGCCCGGTGCAGGTGGTCAATCGCAACGGGCAGAGCACCACGCTGGCGTATGACCAGTATTTCAACCTGACGAGCGTCTCGCCTCCACGCGTGCCTGCGGTGCAGTATGAGTATGACACCTCGCAGTTTGCGCTGGGCAGACTGGTTCGGATTTCTCAGGGCAGTAAGACGCCCACCGAACTGGAGTATTACCCGAACGGTCTACTGCACAAGGTGCGGGTTCCCAAGCCGGGCACGGCGGGCAGTGGGGAGCAGGTGGAGATAGAGTATCTGTATACCCCGCTGGGCAACCTGCTGGAGGTGCGCGCTCCCTCGCCCAACCCGAGCCAGAGTGTTCGTACCACGCGCTACTTCTATGGTTCGGACCCGTTCGTCCCGTACAGCGAGCCGGAGCGGCTGAACTGCCCGCTGGCGGTGGCGGTATACGACGGCGCATACAATCCCAACGATGAGAACGACCGCCTGCTGTATCGGGTGAGTTTCCGCTACGACACGCTGGGCAGGGTGACGCAGGTCATTGATGGAGCAGGATATACCACCCAGATTACCTACAACGCCGCGGGGCAGGTGGATGAGATAACTTACCCCGCCGACAGCAGTGGCGTGCAGCGTCGGGAGAAGTATGTATACAGCGCATGGGGCGGGCAGTTGCTGAAGAAGTTGGTCGTGAACGTGCCTACCGGCGAGACGCAGGAGATTAACCTGCAGGCTGGCAACGAAGGCGAGCTCGTCGGTCAGTCGGGCGGGGTACAGACTGCCGGTTTCGTGCGCGACGCGCTGTATCGCCTTCGGGGCATTGTGGACGGTCGGGGCAACCAGGTGCAGTTCGGGTATGACCCGCGCGGTTTCCTGCAGAGCAAGTTGTATCCTCTGGGCGATGCTTACACCTTCGCCACCGATAAAGAGGGCAACCTCACTCAGCGCACCGACCCCGATGGCGTAGTGGTGGAGTATGTGCGCTCCACCGTGGACAGCCGGGTAGAGCAGGTGAACTATCCGGGCACGGACATGGATGTACTGGTGAGTTACGACAGTTACAACCGCGTTGTCGGGCTCTCTAACAGTGTCGCCACCGTCAGCTACACGTATGACGACGGAGATAGGCTGATTGAGGAAGTAACGACCTTTAACGATCCAAACCTGCCAACAAGTCTGCGAACTGTATCCGTACAGTACGGCTACCATCCGGACGGAAGCCTGGTCAGTGTTCGAACGCCCGTAGCCGTTCGTTATAACACTGGCACAGGACAATGGGAGTTCGTCTACAACACCTATACGGCAAGCTACTCCTACGACGCTTCGGTAACGCCCGGAGAGCTGGTCACTTTATGGCTGGGTTGGCTCGGCACGCCGGTGCGCACCTACTACGACCAGCGAGGTTTACCAGCTCGCCAGACATATCCGCCCGGATTGCGGATCGACTACACCTTCAATGCACGCGGGCTGCTAACGGATCAGCACGTCCGCGTTACGGACAGCTGGTTCCAAGATGATCCGTACATTGCCCAGTTTAGCAACCTGACCTATGACGCCAGAGGCAACTTGCTGGGAATGGATATCGATATCTATTCAACAGGCGAATTCCCGGGGGCTTTTGGCGACGCCGCGTATACCTATGATGTGCGAGATCACCTTGTACATGAACTGAACAGCGCAGTGGGCTACAACCATCCCTATACGCCCGATGGGGCTGGCAACCGCATTAACATGCGCGGTGTAAGCCTCACCTTCAACGCCAACAACCAGATTGCTAACTCGAGCTACAGCTACGACGATAACGGCAACACCACTTTGTTGCGCGGAACCCCGCTCGCCTACGATTACGAGAACCGTGTGCTCAGATACGGAATTGCCATGTCCGCCGTGTATCGTCCTGACGGGTTGAGGGCATGGAAACAGCCGTTTGGGGGTACCGCCAGAACATACTTCGTCTACGACGCCAGTGGACGAGTGCTTTTCGAGTTTACCTGGCCCTCCTCGCCAGTGTACTACAGCGCCTTCGTCTATGGTGCAGAAGGGTTGGCGATTCGTCTCTTGAGGTGGGACCCGGTACCTGCTAACACCCTATATTACGGCTACGTGTACGATCCCTTCGGGAGTCTGCTCGCGGTCCGCCAACGCAGCGATATCAACAACTTCAAGGCAACCCGATACTACTGGTATGACGCTTTCGGCGAACTGATGGCGACAGCGTCGTCGCGCAGTGGCGAGCCAACCCTTATCGAGCCGATGGGCTATCTTGCCCAGCACGGGGTGTACACCGACCGCGAGGTGTCGGGCACCGGCGCCGGTTCCTTCCCGCAGGTATTTCTCGGCTCCACTTACTATGATGCACAGACGGGAAGGGTATTAACCCGCTCGGTACCCGACCTGAACCCGTATGTGCACTGGCCAGAGGGTGACAGGCAGTCGATGTTGGGCTTAGGGGCAACAGGTGGACTGTTTACCATGCTTCTTGGCCCGGAGGCAATGGCAGGTACGGAAGCCTACCGATGGGTTCTGGAAGTCCAGTCGATGGTACCATACTTTGGTATCCCGGCAGACATCGGGCTAGCACAGCTATCCATACGTGAACGAGACTTCGTAGGCGCAGCGCTGTCCGTTGGCGGCATTATCGCTGATGAACTGGATGCCATTCGCGTAGTGTGGCGTTTTGTCAAGCTGGCGAGTCAACTACGCAAGCAACAGCATCTGGAGCGCGCGCTACTCCCGCTCACGAGGAAGAACTTCAGGGAGAACCTGGAAAGGCTGTCGGGGTACATTCCCGAAGGGGCAGAAGCGCACCACATGTTCCCAATCGCGCTGGAACGAAATTTCAAAAAGGTCGGCATTAACATTCACGATCCGCGCTACGGCGCATGGTGGGAGAAGCGGGAGCATAGAAGAAAAGCCTACGAATATAACAAAAAGTGGGAGGAATTCTTCGGAAAGAATCCGAATCCTACCGTGCAGGATGTGCTGCAGAAGGGTCGTGAGCTGGCTAAAGAATATGGGCTTTCTGTCCGCTTCTGAGCAGGCATGTCTCTTCCCTGCTGCGATCCCATTCGCAGCAGGGGTTATCCTTGAAGAAGACGCTCAAACGGAGGTGACAGCCAGTGAGCAATACTACTCGGAAGCCGTTTCCCGGCTTCGAACGTATTTATGCTTTTAGCGATGCGGGCACAAACCACTTTTGGGGACGTGTAGTCCTGCCGCTTACTGTTAAAACAATCCCGTTTTTACTGGGTGAGGAAGATCCTCCGTGGTATGTACCCATCTACTGGGGCGGGGGACGTAAAATACCCAGCGACGTGGTCTGCGCGGGAGTGGAGGTCATTGCTATTCACGAGCGGGTACGGAGACTGTTGCTGGAACACGGTTTTACCGGATGGAAGACCTATCCGGTACATGTGGCAGGGCCAGAAGGGGATTATGAAGACTATCATGGTCTGGCGGTAACGGGACGGTGCGGACCTCTGGATTACACCCGAAGCATCCCCTTCCAGAAACAGATGCCAGGAGGGGTATTCCCCTACTGGCGAGGGGAGTACTTCGATGAGACAACGTGGGACGGCTCGGACCTATTTATCCCGCAGGGAACACTCCACATATTCGTAGTTGAAGAAGTTAAGCAGGCATTCGAGCGGGCGAAAGTGCGCAATGTAAGTTTCACCCGTCTGACAGAACGCGAGGTCAGTGAATCAACGTTGCGCCTGTTGAAGAAACCAATACCGGAGAGGCGAGATACGTAGTACTTCACCTCTCTTCGGTCTTTTGGTATACACGCTTCAACAGTATCGGGAGCACGGATGGCGATAGCGAGAGGCAGATCTACCTTGCTTCCCACGAGATGCTTTGTGGAAGTCCGACTAGCTGATAGACCTGTGGCGTTTCACCAGCAGGGCGGTAAGGAAGCGATAGTACGGGGTGGTCAGTTCCGACTTAGACATCCTTCGACCGGCGAGGGTTGCCACGACGCCAGGATGTGCTCGGCGACTTCGACCAACTGACCTCTCTGATGAACTACAACCCGCGCGGATTGTTGAGCTCGCTCTCCAATACCTACAACGGCTCTCTGCGTTCCAACTTCCTCGGCGTTGCCTACGACGCGGTGGGCAACCGTACACGCATCGGTACTGTAGACATCGAACCCATACTCGATGAGTACGGATGGGTACTGGCCCGAGGCATGAACGGCTCCCTGACCTATACGATGGACATTACCCGACGCAGACTGCTGACTGAGGCTTTCTCGCAGTCGGATTATCAGATACCCTCTTACTCCTTGCCCTTCGCTTACGACCCGTCGGATAATCTGACCTCTGTGCGCGGAACCACCTTTAGCCACAACGCCAACAGCCAAGTTACGAACAGCGGCTTCGGCTACGATGTGAACGGCAACGCCACCCTGTTCAACTACGTTGCCCACAACTACGACTACGAGAACCGCGTGTTGCAGGCGGGTTCTATCCTGGCGGACTATCGCCCCGATGGGAAGCGAGCATGGAAGCAGCCGGGCGCCCTCTCCACCCGAACCTACTACCTGTACGACGGCGAGCGGGTGATTTTCGAATTCAACCCCACGAACGGGTTCTATCAGGCATACGCCTACGGAGCCAACGGGCTGGCGTGCAGTGAACGTCAGGGTGAGCACCTTATGTACGCCTTCGACCCGGCAGGCAATCTGGTGCACCGGTTCAGAGACGGCACCGTGCTCAGCAACAGCTGGTTTGACTCTTACGGCGGTTTGTTCTATGATGATAGTCAGACGGGGCAAAGACCCTACCCCTCGCCCGATAGCGTGGGCTATCAAGGGCAGTGGGGCGCGTATACGGACATTGAAAGCCGAAACTATGCGCAGTATCTGCGCTGGGTGTTCGTAGACGGCGACTACTACCACCCGCTGACCGGCAATTTCCTAACCCGCCGTAGCGCAGGCACGAACGAGTATTCGGCGGGGGTAAACCCCACAACCACCTGGGGACGGGTGATTGGCGGAACCTTAGCGGGCATCGCCGGTGGCATCTTGACAGGTGGGAACCCTCTGGGTATAGCAGCAGGCGTTGCGCTGTTTGAGGGACTGTATTCGGCGGCAGAGGGCAAGCCTGCGTCGGTGGTGGTAAGAGACGCGGTAGTGAGCGGTGCGCTGGCGTATGTGGGAGGCAGGTTCCTACCGCAAGTGGAATCCGCTGCCGCCCAGATGCTGGTGCGGCAGGGCGTTAAACAGGCGGCGAGGGAGTTTCCTGGTTCACTGAGTCAGGCTCTCCCCGCTCCGCGCAAGATAGCAGCCGCTTGGAGCGCAGGTACATACAGGCAAGGAGGTCTGCTCACCTCTATGGAATACGGGTTTCAAGAGCGTGAGCCGTTTCGCAAGAGGCACGACCGCGCGTGACGTTGTGTCCTATGTTGATGAGGCTTTGCGGTACGGAGAAGTCAGGGAGTTGAGGCCAGGTGTGTATGAAGTCATCCACGATATGCGGCGAGTCATCGGTGTAGATAAATTCGGACACCCGACCTCGTCCCTGCGCGTGATCGTAGAGGACGGCGTCATTCGCACAGCTCACCCATGGTAGGTTTACCCATGATGTCATCTGTTCTCTTGTATTTCTTTGGTGATATAGACGTAAGGACGTGCGACGAGATACTAACCGCTGCCGGGTCGGCCCGTCTCGCCGGGCCGACCCAACTCTCCTACGAGTTTAACACTACTAATGTAGAAATAGATTTAGACGAGGGCAGTGTGGCGATATACAGTGTTCTGAGCGCCGAGGAGAGCGTCACTCTTAGCCTTCAGGATTTTATAGCAGCTTGTCGGCTATTTAAGATGTCGATAGAAGAGTTTTATAATCTCGCGCGTGAGCAGTTCTTTAGGGTGGTGCATCCGTTGGGTTTCACTGTCTGGCGGTTTGTGCGAACGGGCGCAGTTACATTCCGAGCCACTTACGAACAAGAGAGTTTGGGAATTGTGTTAGAATACGACTTCTCGGAACAAATCGTACGTGCTTATATTGCTCTTCTCGGATTAACTGGTGATCCTATCGATTACGAAGAAATCAGCGCAGGTCGTCTGGCTGCATCCGAAGGGTTTGATTTGGAAGGATTGGCTCAAGCACACCATTTACTCTCGCAGCATACTACTACGACTGCAGATACGACTGCGGAAGAGATCTTGTCCAATATTCGCTTACAAGTAGAGTATTATGAGAGTCTGTTCCGTGAGTACGGTCATCTAATTCTTAACCGTGCGCGTGAGAGGTTCCACCTTCCTTCAATAGATGTTCCACAATGATGATAGAAGAGACAAGCGTCCCTAGGAAAGGTTTTACGCAACCGGGGAAGAGGAGATTATGGTGCGGCGCGGAAACAGTTGGGGGTATTCGCAAATACCGATGAATTAGACCCAGTTTTAGGCGTTTTGGAACTGCTGGTGTGCGAGGCTTGGGAAGGTCGGACCGGGCATCCTTCTGCTGACCCCGCCGCGAGCGAGGGCGAGCGGTTCTAGGCGGAGCTGGATGCGCTAAAGCACAACATCGCCTCCCTGCCCCGGCTGGTAGGGGCGGTAGGCACATCCCTGCTGAGTGCAGCCGATGAGTTTGCCGGTGGGGGAGCACGGCTGATAGGGGGCGGCGGCAACCGGTAGATTTGAATTCAGCAGACAGTTTGCTGAAAGGAGCACAGACTATGCGTTACTGGTGCATGGATCTGGTGTCGTATTTCGGCACCTCGTGGAATCTCATCGGCTGGGGTCTTTTCCTCAGCTGGTTTCTCCTGCCCTTTTTTCTGCCTTCCCTCGTGCTGTGGCTTACGCTGGGGTTTCTGTTGGCAGTGTGGTGGGTGATTGACGCGGTGGACCAGGAAGTGGCATGGTGGAAGATGCTGGTGGTGGTGTTGATGCTGGCGGTGGGCTTTTTGCCCGTCCCGCGTGCCGGCTGGCTGACCATCGCGGCGTGGGTAGTGTATTACCTGCGTTTCAGGGAATGAGGTATTACTAAGTGGGTGGGACTGAAGTTTTCAACCCCTCGCCACCTCACTTCTAAATCAGATTTGAGTGGCATTTGGTGTGCAGTGGAGAGGATTGTCGTTGCGCACTCGCTTGAAACGCTTGACACCGTTTTATGGGGTATACCTTCTGCCTGGTATAATACAGATGAGACCGCCAACATGATGACTTAAGATGACAGAGGTAATGGGGCGTGTGAAACAGAAAGAAGCCCAGAGGTTTGGAAAATGGCTGATACCTGTAAGTGGTGGCATTATTATTACGGTCAGCGGGGTTGGCCTCTATATTGACGCGCAAGGCTTCATCGAGAACCTGCTTTCCGAAGTGGTGGGTATTTTTGCTGGCATCATTGTCGCTCTGCTGGTAGTAGACCGATACATAAAGCACCAAAACGAACGACAGTGGGCTAAGGTTCGTAACCTCACTTATACTGCGATAATCAATCACCTGTGCGATATGGCAGTTGAGGCGATTATCCACTTTCTGGTGAAAGACCATCGTCTCATAACGCCGATAATCGGGGGCAGAGATCAGCCCAATCCCTCCACCATAGCTGCTATGGCAGAGCTCGTCTCACTCTTGCGTCAAGTTCAGGATGTAGATAGTGAAGGCAGGTCAACGTCCGATATTGCTGTAGAGTTCTACGAAGGGGTTGAGTGGGATCTGGACCAGATTCAGGATGTTTTGACCCCGCGTGTGGTGCAGAGCCCGGCTGAACAACAGGTCATAGATGCCCTGATTGAATTTGATCATGCTCGGCACAGGCTGCACAATGCTATCATTGCCCACAAACGCATTGCTACCCATGGCGTACTTCCTCACGTGATAGAACTGATTGAAAGAGCGCAGGGCTTATACAGTGTAATATACAAAACGTGGAAGTGAAGGGTCATCCATAAGGCTGCAAACAAATTTCCTGATAGTGTGCAGAGGGTCCGGGATGGTATGGTACCGAAGTGATGTTGATTTCTGAAGGGGATAAGAGAGTGAGACAGAACCAACATATAAGTGGAAGGTCACAGATTGGACCTTAACCAAAATTCCCCCTCTTGAAAAGAGCCGAAACCGAGACAAGACTCTACCATGAACACAGTAACCCCTCGTGATCGGGTCCGCCTTCTGTCGGTCTAATCCGACGTAATAGCCTTGTCAGGGAACCTTTGGCTCGCCCCAGACTACCCTTATTGTGCCAGCATTGGGCTGAACGAGTGGACTGGTGTAGTTCGTCGAGCAACCCCTTCCACCAGCGCTTACACGGACACGGAGGAACAGATGAAAGAGTACAAAGCGACACTTAGACGGTTAGGTTCGAACTGGAACCCAATAGGAGAGAGCGTGGAGGCCACCGTCATCCTGCATGACCACAACATCGAGTTGCAGCTACCGACCGACCAGTTGATAGAGATGCTTAGTAACGGTTATAACGTGGACATCAAGATGCACAGGTTCCGCGATCGTGTCTATCGGTACATAGCGCCAGACTATGTAAGGCCACTTCTAAAGGAGCAGGAAGATCTGTTTGAGGGGCTGCTGATAGTAAAGCAGTCTGCAGACGAGGTATGGCGCTGGAACATGGAGCGCATCATACGTACCCATTTCGGCGAGGTACTCATCCCAAACGCCTGCGGACTGGATTACTGCGAGCAGGTCGGCATAAACCTGAACGGCAACATTATCGACCAGATGAGAGCTTACATCAAGGAGTTGCTGGAACTATCAACAAAAGTATGGGACGGCGACTCGGTACGGAGCATATTCAACTCCATTGCATACTTGAGTAAGCTTCGTCAAATCAACGGGGCAATCGACCCGCTTGATGTTGAAACCTACTTCCCATTAGCACTTCCATTCGGGCACTTCCGCATCACGGCAACCTCGCTTCCAAACCACATCCGTCTATATTGGAATGAAGAGAGCTTACTCAGCACAATGTTCTATTTGTCTAAGGGGTCATTTGCTATCAAGGAGAATGCCGAGCGTGGTGAGATCAGCGTAGCGATCCCGATACATCCGTATTGGTCTCAGACGGTATCGGTTTCAGACACCACGCCAGAACATCCGTTTGTCGCAAGCGTCATACCGACAAGGAAGCCCGTTGTGGTTCATAGACTCGTTGGTGACAAGCTGTTCATGTATGATCGGGAGGTAGATGTACCAGACGAGCCTGATTGGAACATACCCTGCGACGGTCGTGAGGTCACCCTGTTCGTACCAATTCCTGACGCGGATACTCTAGACCTGATGATGGGTTCCAGTGTAAGGCTCGATGATTACAAAAGATACCAACACTTTTCGGAGTTTGTATATCCTGTGCGAGTGAAGCTTTCCAGCCCTTTGAGAGTGTTGCACACGCTAGATCGGCTGGCGACAATGCTACGGACCGACATAGAAATTACAGCGTTACCTGAGACAGAGGCCGATCTGGACGACTATCGGTTCATTCATCCGCCGTCGTTGATGATACTTCTGTCACAGGTCCTCTTGCAGATACATCCGCCGAAGACGTTGACCGAGTTGGCCTATCGACTGATTCGGATGTATCGAAAGCTTCAAGCGGCATCGGGCGACTTTGCACCTTGGCAGTGCGTCACGTTAGACGGTTACCGTGACTTCCTCTCGCTGTGCGACGATCCGTTCTTACTCATGCGATCTAGGGCGCGGTTTGATGACTACGTTAGGTTCCGCCTGGTACCGGACAGCATGACCAAAGAACAGCTAGATGAAGAGCTTGCTAGTCTCTTTCCGGCACGTTTTTGAAAAAATCTGCATATCTATCCCTCTCGAATAGATGAAGCATAGTCTTAGCTGTCGGGATGCACATGAACAGTAGGTGATGAACAGTGTGCCAATACGTTTAATGGGGCCGGGGCTGGCGCACGCAGACTACGTAATGGCGTTAATACGAGTGCATGAGACGACTATATCTATTCTCTTTATAGTTGTCCCATCCTTGGTGGGCAGGGCAGGAGCATGGACTAAGTAGAAACCGCCCCACCTTTCCATGTAAATCTGGGGGGCTTCAGTAGCCTCGCGCTTTTTACAACAGGATGTGCCAATAGTTTATTGGAGAGATATGGACGGCTACCTGGCGGCCGTCCACCCCTACAGACGCCAGGCACTCCTTCTGTGTGATGGGGTGGGGTACTTCGCCGAGTGCCCCACCCACGGCTGACAAGAAGGAGTACCTGGAAGCCAGGCAGCCTGCATCACACAATTAGGGGTGTAACGAATGTCAACAAATATCGGTCGAAACGGCCATAAAGTCAATACCCAAACCATTCTTTCAGCGCTCGAAGATGTCCAACAGCACGGCGAGAACCAGTGGATGGCGAAATGCCCTTGTCACAACGATGAAAAACCTTCATTAAGTCTCGCGCTGAAAGACGGCAGGCTCCTTGTTAAGTGCTTCGCTGGGTGCGACCAGAAAACAGTCTTCAACCGCATCTTGGAGCTCGCAGGCTTCAAACGCTACAAGGTCGAGCGCAAGAGCAACAATAATGGTAACGGTCACCATGAAGCCACTGAAACTCCTGAAGAACTCAACACCACGACCACTTCTGCTGAACCCACTCCAGCCCCTTCTGAAGAACAGACTGGACTGACGCTGGAACAACTGGCGCAAGCGAAAGCCCTACCAGTTGGGTTCCTGAAGACGCTGGGGCTGGCTGAGTTTAACAGGAAGAAAGAACCCGCGTTTGTCAGTATCCCCTACTATGATCAGGACGGAAACGAAGTCACCAGGCGCTATCGGTATGCGCTGAATGGTTCAAACCGCTTCAAATGGGCGCGTGGTTCCAAAACCATGCTGTACGGACTGGACCGCCTGAACGCCGCAAGAGAAGCTGCTGGCTTCGTGGTGATAGTGGAAGGCGAGTCGGACTGCTGGACACTGTGGTTCTGTGGAATACATGCTGTTGGTGTGCCAGGTAAGTCTACATGGAAACCAGAATGGACGCAACACCTTGAAGGGTTGCGTGTCTTCATCTGGGAAGAACCAAACGCAGAAGACTTCACACTGCGTATAGGAAAGGACCTGCCTAATGCGTTGGTGATACGCGCAGCTGAATACAAGGACCCCAGCGAAGTGTTTGTTGCGCTTGGTAAGGAACGCTTCGTCCAGTGGTTCCAGGAGCGGATGCAACAGGCTGAACCCGTGCAGGACATCATCAAGCGACAAAACGATGCGGAACTAGCAAGACTGCACGAAGAAGTTAAGCATATACTGGAGCATCCTGACCCACTTGAACTGGTAAAACGGGAGCTGCAGAAACTATATGCTGGCGACTATACGCCCGCGCTGCTTGCATACCTATCAGCTACTACACGGCTACTACCACAACGACATGGCGAAATGCCAGCGCACCTGATGCTTCTCGGCAGTCCGTCATGTGGTAAGAGCCACGCCGTTGATAGCGTGAAGATGCTTCTGCCGTCGAGTGCTTACTATAGCGTGGATGCAGGGTCTCCGCGTTCTCTGATATACAACGAAGAGTCTTTTGAACACAGAGCAATATTCGTAAGTGAAGCCGACTCCATTCCGCGCGGTGAAGACTCTCCTGCAGCTTCAGCACTACGGGCATTGCTGCAAGACGGACAACTTAAATATGACGTGACGGTTGAGCGAGATGGAGATACTCCAGTTACCAAAACAATCATCAAGCAGGGTCCCACAACGCTGATCACAACGAGCACCAAACGATTGGGCGAGCAGCTAGATAGCAGGTTGTTCATTCTACCAGTACGCGATGACGCAGAGCAGGTGAGCATCGTCGTAGACGCTATTTGTGAAGCGCAGGAAACTGATAACGCCCCTATTGTGGATGATAAGCTTGTCGCCTATCAGGAGTATCTCCAGCGTCAAGCCCCAATTACCGTTCGTGTTCCTTTCGCTGGGGCACTAGGAAGATGCTTAAAACGTAGCATGATGGGAACACGAGTGCTGAGAGACCTGGAGCGTCTCTTCTCTCTTATCAAGGCTGTTGCTATCATCCGTAACAGGAGAGAAGCCACCATAGACGACTACAGGGAAGTGTGGGGCATATCCGACGGGATGTACGCAGCGACTTCAACTGGTGTGACGGAACGTATACGCCAGGTTGTCACGGCTGTCTACCAATTACGCGCCGAGCTCGGTGACAACGAGACGGTGAATTTGTGTTCTATAGAACAACATCTCGGCACATTAAACCGAATGCAGATCAAACGCGCCGTAGACCAGGCGTTACGCGGTAGATGGCTGGAGAACAGAAATAAGAATAACGGCTATGACCTTGTTGTAGGTGAACCACTGCCAGACGAAACTGCGCTGCCGACACCAGAAGAAGTTGAACGTGAATGGCGCGGGGATACCCCACCAGATGGAAGCGGTGGGACAACAGACAGTAAAACAGAAGTAGAGACTGACAATAATACCCCATGTAACAGTCATGTAACGTCTTGTAACACTTTTGTAACGGGATGTAACGCTTGTAACGTAGTTCCAGGGTCTAATACGCACACACATAGTTGTGACAACGGTGCTGCTGGCGATGAAGAAAGTGAGTGTGTGTGTACCTTACCTGAAAATTGCGTTACATGCGTTACAACGCGTTACAACGATGTTACTGAGACTGTAAGTGCTGCCGCGTCTTCTTCTCCTATCGACGTAATTTCAGATTTCTCAGATATAGAAGAAGACCCGTTCGCTGAAGACGAGCAGTCTGTGTTAGAGTGTGCGCCGTGGCGTGTGAACTATGTGAACTATCAGCTTATAACATCTGATGACGGGCTGCGCGAGTTTGTGTCCAGCTGCCATGAGTGGGTTGCGCTTGACGTTGAAACCACCGCGCTGCATCCTGCTGAAGGTCGTATCCGTGTAGTTTCTCTGTCGGCAGATCACGGAACCGCTGTAGTAGATGCCGACCGTGTAGACCTTAAGCTGCTACAAACCCTGTTTGAGAAATGTCGCGTCATTGGTCACAACCTTACGTTCGACTTGACATTCCTGATGGCTGCTGGTGTGCATATCCCAGCAAGCGTTCGTCTTGCGGATACCATGTTAGCTGCGCAGGTGTTGGAAGCATCGAACGCCGAACAGAAGCGCGGGCACTTCACGCTGGAAGCTTGTCTGAAACGATATCTCCACATCGACTTGGACAAGACTCTTCAGAAGTCGGACTGGTCTGGAGAGTTGACTGAAGAGCAGCTGGAGTATGCTGCCAATGACGTGATGGTTCTCAGTTTGCTTTGGGATGTGCTTCATGAGCAGCTAAAGAATGACAACCTACTGAAAGCTGCGCATATTGAGATGCAGGCATTACCAGCAGTGGTGTGGATGACCTTGAACGGCGTTCCATTTGACGAAGCGGAGTGGAAGCGACAGTCGGAAGCAGATGAACAGGAGCTTCAGCGCGTTCGTGAAGAGCTGGATAGTCTCGTGGAGCAGGAGACGGGCTTTCTGTGTGGCGTCAACTGGAACAGCCACAAACAGGTTATCGAACTGCTAAACGGGCTTGGTGTCCCTGTTACGAGCGTAGCCGAAGACCAGCTGAAGCCCCACGCCGAGCATCCTGTGGTGGCGAAACTTCTGGAGTACAAGCAGATACAGAAACGTGTGGGTACATTCGGTTCTGAGTTTCTGAAGAAGGCACGGTTGAAGGATGGTCGTCTCTATCCGAACTGGCGTCAGATGGGTGCTTCTACAGGTCGTATGAGTTGCAGCGATCCGAACCTACAGCAGATACCGCGCAGCGACCGCAGGAAGTGTTTTACCGCACCAGAAGGCAGAACTCTGGTCATCGCGGACTACAGTCAGATAGAACTTCGTATCGCTGCCGAGATAGCCAACGATGCGCGGATGCTTGAAGCTTTCCAGAACGGAGTAGACCTGCACACTCTCACGGCGCAGCTGGTCATGGGCAAGCAGGACGTGACGAAGGCTGACCGTACCGCAGCGAAGGCGTTGAACTTCGGGCTGCTGTACGGGATGGGCTGGCGTGGCCTGAAGCAGTACGCCCACACGACATATAATGTGTCTCTCACAGACGAGCAGGCGCAGGAGTTTCGCGACAGGTTCTTCGAGACTTACTCAGGCCTTGCATCATGGCATCGTGAGACTCGGGCTGCTGTGGAAGCTGCGGATGTCTGTGAAGCCTACACTCTATCTGGCAGGCGTCGTGTGTTGTATCCGAAGCAGCGTAAGGATGGGGAAGAGTACCCACCTTACACAGACGCGCTAAACCACCCAGTGCAAGGAACGGGTGCAGACGGGTTGAAGGAAGCCCTGGCCCTTATCTGGCAAGAGCACGAGCAGTATCCTTCGGTTAGGCTGGTAGCTTGTGTGCATGACGAAGTGGTGCTGGAGTGCGATGCTGCCGAAGCCGAAGACGTAGCAGAGTGGTTAAAGTCATGCATGGTGCGCGGAATGCAGCGGTTCCTGAAGCTGGTCCCAGTGGAAGTGGAAGTCACGCTATCCAAAACCTGGACGAAATAAGAACACAGAAGGGACGACTGATGTCCAAACCATCTTCAAACCAACAACACATCTACCGAGGTGGACACCTGGCATGGGGTGCGGTCAACTTGAGTACCGATGGGCGAGCATCTTACTGGGACGCGAGTTGTCGGAAGTAGACATGAACGATCTGCGCGGACGGCGGTGTATGGTCTACGTGCGTCCATTGCGAAATAGCAAGCATAACACCAACACCCAACTCAACCAGGTCCGTGACATCAAGACGATCGGGGAAGAAGATACCAGCTGTCATTCTGCCCTTTCATCTGTCCCGTAACCAAACACATCTGGATACGGGGCTATCTGTTCGGTGAACTTTTTGTCGTAGCGTATCACGATCACACGGTAGCCGGCTTCCACGAGGGAGCGCCGTATCGCCCTGTCCTGCTCCTGGCGCTCGGGGTGGTCATGTACCGCACCGTCACAAAACACGCACACGTTCGGGCGATAGAAGAAGTCCACTACACAACGAGGCTCTTCTATCGCCTTCTGGGCATCGTCAGGCAGGCGATAGCCTCTTGCGAACAGCCATTCCAAAAGGCGACGTTCCAGCTCGGAACGTTCGTCCGTTAGAGACATCAGCCACTCAAACTGTTCCTTGCGAGTACGGTGGTTTACCTGTATTTCTACGCGCGATTGGGACAGCTGAAGCAAGAGGTCTCTTACGGCGTGGCGGTTCAGGTAAACCGCCTCCAGCTGGTTGGTGAAGGAGAGCAAGCACTCATAACATGCGGCGTAGCATTCAGGTTTCTGGTCGCTTCCCAACTCGTCGAAGTGCAATCGAGAGAGGGCAGAGTGGGCGATGCGAGCTACTGCGTCCACCTCGTCTACTAAACGGCGCAGCACCCCGGTGCCTCCTTCGGCTGCCTCTACTAACAAGATAGCGCGGTGCTGCTCCTGACCGATGCGTTCACCTGCCAACTCGTTCTCCTCGATATCAAACTGCGCCTCTATACCGCGCTGTAAAGCGTACTGTAATGATACCTGCAACCGTGCATCACTCTGCCAGCTGTCCACCAGCGGTTTGATGAGCAGGATGTTCTGTGTGTCCTGCACAAACAGGCGCACCTGCTGCACATTGCGAGGGCGCCCTGTATTCACCGACGCCGGTTCATCTGGGTTAACCAGTTCACCTGTTTCCATATCTATCAGAAAGCTATCCCTCCGACTCGTTCTCCAACCACGGTTGATGCGTAGCAGCGTAGCTGTTGGGGCATACGTGAGGCGCAACAGGGGTATCTCGCCCGCATACACCGTTGCCTCCACCACCCGTGAACCGTCCACTTCAGGGGGGAACTGGAAATAGGTCTCTATACGGTAGCCGCGTCGCATTCGCTCTTCTTCACTGGCGGTGATGCGCTCTCGGCGCTGAGTACGCACATTGGGCATCTCCAGTAGCGAGGCAATCAGACTATTCTCAGCATCAAAGAGGGTGTTGCAGACCGGACAGCGGTCATGGTCAGGCGCAGTGAACGCACCGCAGGTGTAGCACAGTCGACGCTTGACCACTCTCTGAGCCAGACCACCTGGCGGCGACTGGAAGCCTGCCACCTCCCACTTTGTCCCCTCGTGATACAAGATGTTGTTTGGGGCGAATTCGCGCACTGCAAGGAAGCGTGGACGGCTGACAAATTCGCCTGTTTCGCCTCGCGGAACCCATGCTCGCACAGGCAGAGCAGGGAAGTTATAGCCGGGTAAAAATCCCTCGCTTGCCAAATACCGATAGGGATAGAAGTCGCTTTCCTCCCGAGCAACGTCGACCTGCAACAGCAGATTTCGTTGATGAATTGCTTCTTGCTGTCTGCGACTAGCTTCCTCTTGTTGCTCACGGCTGCGAGCGGTGTGGAGGGCATGGGAGGCTTCCTGCAGCTGTTGAGTTGCCGAACGGTATAACTCGCGCCATCGGTCGAACGCGCGGTCAAACTCCTCCGGTGCCTTTTCCACCACCGAACGTATCCATTGCTCGTTGAACCAGGCTACAGAGTGAAACAAGCCAGTGTCCGCACGGAGCATCTCCCGCACGCGCTGAACCACCAGATTGTGGCGTGTCTCATCTAAAACTATCTGCCGGGCAGCGTTCTCCCGCAGTGGCAACTCGGGATACTGGGCGGTGTCTACCACGCTCTCAATGCTCTCCTGCAGAGGCAAGCGCACCTCCGCCAACCATACCGCATGGATATGCGCTCGCAGTAACGCTTCGTTGGCAAGGTCAAAAAGTGGCGGGCGTACCGAGCCAGCTACCATCTGCTCGCGATGCCGGAAGAAGTACTGGTCATGATGGCTCCACGAGCCGCAGTAGGTGAATACCATTCCCGGCTGTCCCTGCCGTCCTGCACGCCCACTGCGCTGTGCGTAGTTGGCTGGGGTGGGGGGTACGTTGCGTAGATGCACCAAATCCAGGTCGGCGATGTCCACTCCCAGCTCCATCGTGGGAGAGCAGACCAGGTAGGGCAAGCGTCTGCCCACTTCCAAACGCTCCTGCTCGCTCAGTTCGTCCCAGCGGAATCGCTTCTCTCGCCGCTCACGTTCCCCTGTGGCAACCACTTGCGCCGTGTGTTCCTTCGCCTCCAGCTCCGTAAGCCACTCCGCAGGTTCCTCGTATAGTTGCTGGAAGAAGGGATTGACCCTGCGAGGCGAACGCGGATTGCTGAAGGCAGAACGGCGGGTAATAATCGGGTTCGGTAGTGGTGGAGTTCCATCTCCCTTGCGCCAGACCAGTCGCGCCGCGTCCAGCCGATACAGGCGGTGTCCGTTCACCGTTTCCATATGCAGAAGCCCCTGCGAGACCAGTAGGTCCAACAGCCCGTCCATGAAATGGTCATATTCCTGTGACGACAGGTTCAGACTACGCTGCAGGAACTGACCCACCGCGCTCCTGCAGGTGAGTTTGAAACCCTCCACTTCGCGGTGAGAGATACCCAAACGCACGAAACGCGATGCTGGGCGCAGTTCATTGACGGCAGGGTCCAATCCCCAAAACTCGTTCAGTTGCTGTTCACAGCGCTTGCGCAGCTGGCGCTGCACGTCCTCGTGCAGGATACGACTGTCTATCGCCATACGACGGCGGAAGTAGTCCAGAACCGGTCTCAGTATAGCAAGCCTCTGTTCTGGGGAAAGCAGAGCGGTCGCCATAGAGAACTGCCATTTGGTGTCATCCTGACATAACTGCTCCAAACCGTCGTAGTCAATGCGTAACAACCCCGTGTCTTCTAGGTCGGGCAATAGGACACGCCATTCCCGACGCAGGTCCTCGTAGAGACGGTATTCGGTCAACTCCGTGAAGGTGTTCCACACCTGACGAGCGGCGGGCGAGTCGGGGTCTAACTGCGGGTTGCGTGCGATGTCACGCAGGGGCAGTTGACACTCCTGCACCACTGCCGAGGCGACCGTGTCGAAGCGCAACTCTTCATGCCGGCGCAATGCGGCGTAGAGCGCACTACGCAATACCAGCCTCTGCACAAAGTCGTTGAAATGGCCTGCTTGCAACGAGGCGTCCTGACGGTTATCGGTAAAGGAGAGCAGCTTGGGCTGCGCTGTTCCGGTCAGACGGGCGTGTCTCAGCAGCGACAGGGCGAGGATGGTGGTTGCGCTGGAACGCCCCTCGCTGGCGAGGGAACCCAGTTTGGAATACTCCGCCTCGCGCCCCGTGTAGAACTCTCCACAGTGCAGGCAGAGGCAGAACGGCTCCGCCTGCCACCACATCTTCACGGCTCCTGCACGCTCACCCCATGTAAACGAACCATCTGCAGAGACCCACACCGGCTTGGGAACACGGTCACGCCAGGTGTTCCTGAGCCTGCCCCGCGCATCATACCACTCATCGGGTATCTGCTCCTCATTCCAGTCCTCACCCTCTTGGGGGACCATCAGGTAGCCAGGAATACCAGCTGCTTCCTCAAAACCCTCTGCGCTCTGGGTGTAAGGGAGGAAGGTATTGTCGGTGCGCAGTACGTAGTAATACTCCTGTCCGCAATGTCGGCAGAAGCGCAGAGGTACAAACAGTCTTCCCTCTTCTGCTTGCACCTGCCCTTCCACCGAGAACTCGCGCTGTTTGACGTCCTGCAGGGTGGCATACAAGGAGCGTCCTTGCGAGATAAATTGATGAAGCTTGAAAGCGAACAGACGAGTGCCCTCTTCACGAGAGAATTGGCTTCCGGCTACCAGAACCTGACGCAGACGCTGTTCGCATCTCTCTACGTTCACTCCCGTGCTCTGCGCCAGCTGGTGTGCCGCGTCCTTCAGGGTGCGGGGCACTCGCCTTCTGAACTTACCTCCCTGTTCCTGCTCGATGCCGAACTGGTGCTCCACCCAGCGAGCGAGAGGATGGCGGGGGAAATCCTGCCGCAGTGTCTGCAGAAACGCTTCCTCTTCTTGAAGGAGCGTGTGTTGTAGTTCTTCTGGCGAGGGTGAACCTCCCTCCGTGCAGGGAACTATCATCTCCTCCACTACCTCATCGGCGGTGAAGGGATGTCCGAACAGGCGTGAAGCGAACTCGGCGACGGCGGCACGCCGTTCTTGCGGAGTGGCGTTGCGGTCGGAGAGCATCGTGGCGCTGGTGCCAATCTGGATGATGCCGGTAGCAGCACAGTGCTGTTTGAGTCGACGGATCAACATCGCTACGTCCGCCCCCTGACGTCCGCGATAGGTGTGCACCTCATCCATCACGAGGAAGCGTAGTCCTTCACCTGCCACCCGTTTCAGAAATCGCTGGTCTTCGGGACGCACCAGCATCAATTCAGCCATCACGTAGTTGGTGAGCAGGATTTGAGGTGGGTGTTGGCGCATGTGGTTGCGCTCTTCGTTGCTTGTCTCGCCTGTATAGCGGGCAAAAGTAACGGGGAAGGGTTGCCCCGTCCGCCGCTCGTAATTCTGCTTCAGCCTTTCCAGTGCGCCGTATTGCGAGTTAACCAGTGCGTTCATGGGATACACGATAAGGGCAACAGTATGCTCACGCTCAGGAGGGTAACGCAGTAGCGAGTCCACAATGGGCAGAAAGTAGCACAGACTCTTGCCGGAGCCGGTGCCGCTGGTGACCACAAACGACCTGCCTTGCCTTGCCAGCGTGATGGCTTCCGCTTGATGCTGGTATAAATGGTATGGCTTACCGTCTGGCAGGCGGAAGATAGAAGCGGTCTGGTCGGTGATGTCACCTCGCTGTGCCAGCTCGTCTACAGTGGGACCGTGCCCGTAGGAGGGGCTGAGCTGAAGCAGAAAGTCCGGCCACAGATGTGCCTGCTGCATGACACACTGCTCGATGAAATCCTCGATGCGCTCGTCCCGCACGTGGATGAACGAGCGCACAAAATGACGATAGTCGTCCATGACGCGCTGGTGCAGGTCAAAGATGGTCATCGTACACTTCCTCTCCCTCAAACAAGTTGAAATATACCAGACCAATGCGCCGTGCGAACTCCGCCCAGCCAATGCAGGGAACGTCCTCTATCATACAAGCCATCTGGATTGCCTTGTCATCCGATACCGCCGTTCCATTGAGTACTTTCGCAACAGCAACCACTTGTGCATCCGCCGCTTTCTGACCGCTGCGGCTGCGCCAGAACCCCTTGTAGACCTGCTCGCCTATCCTTACTTGTTCCCCATATCGCTGGTCAATTCGTTGCCATTCCTTGCTGAGGTTAGGTACCGAGTGGATACTCACCACCCACTGTGGCAGTGCCTGTTTCCATCTCTCCACAAGAGTTTTCAGCTTGTCGTCGCTGCGGCATATCTCCCTGTAGACGCCTTCAGGCACTTTCACCTGCCCCCGCGCCACTGCCTGACGCAGGTTTCGCATTCGCTTCCCGAAGTATCGGTGCAGGTTAATCAAGGCATCGGCGTCCAAGATATAGATATCCATTCACGCTCATCCAGTTACCACACCTCCGAGCGAGCCCACTGCAAGAACTCGGAGGCTTTTTCCACCTTCATCTCCAGCACGTCTGCCACGTCTACGGGCGAGGCGAAGCCCTGTTCGCTGGCGGCAATTAGCACTCGCACTGCCGACAAACCTAACTCCCTTAGCTTCCTCTCGCGCTTCGTCGTACGTTTGGGAGACCGTGAGCGCGCCCACAGCTTCTGCTGCTCCCATTGCTCACGCTTCTGACGATACAGGTCAGAAGGTGCCAGTCCCATTTCTTGGAGCGTAATGAGCACCACGTCTCGACTAACGAACAGGGGCTGTCGGATTTCATCTAACAGCGTATCGGACCAGCTTTCACGGAACCGCAGCTTGCCTAAACGAGCCAATCTCTCCTTCAACCGCTCCGGCTGCAGGAGCATTCGAGCAGCGAACCTGTTAGCGAAGGGTTCATGTGTTCCTTCACGCCCGCGAAAGTCACAGGCTATCCCTTCCTCGTCAGCTGGTGTAGTGATAAGGTGCGCGTATTCATGCAACAGGGTAAATAGCCTTCCCGAGGTTGCTTCCACGTCCTGATGATTTACCAGGATGAACGGATAGCGCGACTGAACCCACAGCGACGCTCCTCGCACCTCACTCGGCTCCAGCTTCATCTGGAAGCAGAATACTCCTTGTTCCTCTACACGCAGCCGCCACCACTGGAACGCCTCCTCTGTATCTTTCCACTGCTGGCGCACCTCTTCGTTGAAACCCAGCCGCTGCTGCTCCCTCTGCACCAGCGTGTCCACATCCTCAATGTCACTCCGCTCGATATGCACTTGCCATGCGATACCCTGCTCTTCGATAAGGGTCACCAGCCAATCCGCCAGTTCCAGAAAGCGATACAGACTTCGCTGGGTGAGGAAGCTCAGTTTGTCCTTACTTGCCGATAGTCCACGAAAGCTGAGAGGAAATCGCCTCTTAGGCGGTTCTGGCAGAAAGAAGTATCCCACCGGACAGCGATAGATTTCCGACAGAGTTTCCAGGTGTTCCAGAGTAGGGGCAGATTGTCCGCTTTCCCATCGCTCCAGTTCCTGCCGGGGGATGAGCGCATAGTAGCTGCGCTGCAGCAGACGCGATTGCTCCTCTACCTGCTCCGGAGAGACATTCATCTGCTCGCGCAGCCGCCTGAGCGCGTTCGGGTTGACCCAGGTTGTTATCCGTGCTTGGTTCATAGCCATTATTTGCCGTTTCGCTCCTAAGCAGTCTCCATCTTAGGTCAGGTTTCCTATAGCCTCACCTAGTCTGCGATACATCTCCCATCCGCTTGCCTCACTATCCTCGAGTTTGTTAGCCACGTACCGAGCAATGATAGGCTTAGAATCCCCGTACTGTCGCTGCGCTTCTTCCTCCAGTTTCCTGTAGGAAGGAAATTGCCTCCTCATTTCCGTTTCGAAGTCTTTTCCAAACACGCAGAACCTATCTTGCACAATCCAATCACTGTACTCTAATATCTCGTTATGTTGCTGCACGGGTATCCCGATGGTGTTCAGAACATCACGCCTCTTTCTTCCATCACCGTCCTCACCCATATCGCCGTCGAAGGTAATGTAGGTAGGTATGCCATATGCGGTAAATAGACGCCACCACTTTGCTATGTTGCCCTTTCCCATAACAGGTATTATGGCGACTCCTTCTCTGGTCACGTCGAAACCAACTTTCCGGAGGTACACAGGTATAGCCAACCTCTCGGTCGCTCCCTCTACGAGCACAATCTTCTTAGCAAAGAACCCGTTTAGTATTTCTTGAGTAACATGGTCCGCGTAAAAGTTGAGAATATTGTCCGGTGTTGCTTTACCTGCCCCCTTACTTCTACAGTACTCAGCTAGCTTCCCTTTGTCCAGTTGACAGATCTGCGTCGATCCGCACCTGTCTTTCCGAACGAGTATCAAGCCCTCTATGTCCAGTATATTGATAAAGTGCGGACTGTGCGTTGTCAGGACAATTTGCAATCCGTCTTGGGACATTTCGTGTATCTTTTGGGCAAGCCATTCTTGGGCGAGAGGATGAAGATGTGCTTCAGGCTCATCGATTGCCAGGATGATACCGCCGTAGAATGCTTTGGCATACGCGTGAGCGAAAGCGAACGCAAGCAGCTGCTCCTGCCCCGTGCCGAGCTCGTCGAGAGCACGTCTGTCGTCACCTTCGCTTGGCACCACCCTAAGAGAGTGAAAGTACCTGCTGGGATCATAGGCTGAAAAGTCTACACGCAGACCATAGGTCATACCCGAGAACATTTCCTCAAACATAGCGCTCAGTTCACTCTCAAAACTGGCAAACTCATCCACATCCTTGAATATCTCTTCGATCTCGTCAAACTTCCTCTTTAGAGCTTCGACCCTGCTTGCGTTTTGGACAAGCGCAGAATGGAACTTGTTCATCAGCTTCGACAGAAACGTCCATTTGGATGCATAACTGAGATGATAGCTCAAACGCCTATCGGCTGTAATCCAGATGCAGGTACACTGTTCCCTCCATTCCTCACGGACGTATCTGTTCCTGTGCCCGGTGTTCATCACAGCTTCGAAACAAGGCTTCCTCTCTTCCTGAGGAGCGTAGCGCCATATCAAAGACCTGACGTTCCCCTGATCGCCCATACCGTTAAATGAAGCTTGTATTTCTATCGGAGCAGTGTCCCGCTTCCGCCCCCAGAAATCATGGTCTTCAGGCTCCCTGCTACCGGGCCACTGCTCACCTAACAGCAGGTCTAACGCTCTCAGCACGTTTGTCTTGCCTGCGTTGTTCTCGCCTACCAGCACGACCGGAGTGCGTTCCGGGAAGCGTAACACAATTTCATCCCTAATGGAGCGATAGCCCTTAATACGCAATTCCGTGAGAGTCGCCATATGTGCACCTCAGTATGTAAATTGTTCAATTCAAGAAAAACTATGTCAACCGACTCGCTAGTGTCGGCAACTCGACCAGCCTGTGCTGACTCATAACCCTGCGAAGGCAGGGTTTCGTTCGAAGGGGAACGGCTTTAGCCGTGTATGTCTGCCACGTTGAAATCTTCATGCCCGCCTACTGATCAGGTTTTATCTGTTGCTAGAGTAGGAAACCATCGGCTCACTCCCAATACGCATCCACGCCTCCAGAACTAACCTGCGCGTACGATACTCCCCAAACTCGTCCAGCTCCTTCTCCTTCAACACGCGGAAAGTCTCGCCCGGAAAGTCGCTGTGGGCACAACGCTCCACATACCCCTGCGGGTCTAACGGGTCGGCGACCTCCTCCCACGGGTCCAGGATGTCCTCGATCTCCTTCTCGGTCAAGTCGGCGGGGTCCAGGATGTAGCGTAACTGCTTGCGCGTGAAGCCGTAGAGACGCGCATACAGGGCGTCCAGCTCCGCCCGTAGCAGGGCACGTCGCGACTCGTCCCACTTGAAGGGGGGTAGTCCCTCCGGCTCTATCCCCAACAGGGGCAACCACTCCGGCGGGGTCGGGTCTACTCCCCCGGTAGCCCTGTGGTTGGCTTCCCACTGCGCCCGGATGGCGTTGCGCAGGCTGTCGTCCGCATCGCGCCATACATCGTCAAAGAAAGGCTTCACATCCCACGCCGTATACACCAGCTCCAACACGCGCGGCACGATGAACAACAGGTGCTCGGAACTGTAAGAGGAAGGGGGAAGGACGGGAAACTGCTGGAGATACCCAAAAGTCATATTCATGCCGCCCAATTTCTGCCGGACGAAGTAGTCAAACGTAGTAGTCGTTTCATTTGCTATAAGACAACAGATTTGGTGATATTTCACGTTCGCTATTTGAACAGGCATGGAATGTCCTACTCCCACTCTCGGCAGCAGGCTGAACACGGCGGTGCGCTCGTTAGTGGCATTGGTTACGTTCCTAAACCCCAGCAGCCATCCTCTTTTCCACGTTCCCAACCGCGTTTCCACCTCGCGGGCGGAAACCCAGTACCAGGGCTGCACCACATAGCGTGGGTTGGCATGTTGGGAATCGTCAGGAGTGGGCAGGTGGGTGCTGGAGCGGTCGGTGACCCCCTCGTACGTGCCGAAGCGGTGGTCATAGTGCCAGACCATCTTGGCTTCGTACAGGGGCAGGTAACACGCCTCCCCTTTCACGAACAGGTTGCCCACCAGCCGATACCCTTCTGCTTCCAGCTGTGGGCGCGTGCAGAACAGGCGCGAGTCGTTGGACATATGAAACATTGCGAGGAACCGCACGCTCCATGGGTTCTGTCCGGTATGCTCGTTCACCAGCACGGGCACACGCTCGTAGATGGCGCGGGTGAGGTCGGCATCCTGACGGGTGCGGAAGAGGGGCAGGGTGCGTGTATTGGGATTGATACGGGCGATGCTTTCCGCGCCCAGCCTGAAGGCACGACGGGGGTCATGTAAATGTTCTGGGCGGGTAGCGAAGAAGCAAAACCTGGAGTCTGGCGACCTCGCTTCCCGACTGCCTCGCAGGGTCAACAAGCAGAACTTGTAACGGCTATCGACGTCTGGGAACAGCTTTTCCCTGTTTTCGAGGTCATAGAGGCTGACCAGCCTGCCCTCGTCCACCAGATGGGCGAAGAAGAGTTTGTTGGTGTCATCGGTGGCGATGCCGGTGGGCACGATGATGCCCGCCCGTCCACGCGGAGCAAGCAGGCGGTACATTCGCTCGGCAAACACCGAGTAGGTGTTAATGTCACCCCGTCCGGTCAGTGGGTAATCGCCGCTACGGCGCAAGAACCGGCTGGTACTTTCGGCGACGTGCAGCGCCCGGCGGTACTCGTGCCACAGAGGAGGGTTTTCCTGCTTGAGCCTGTCGATCATGCGCTGACGTTCAGCTGCGTTAGGGGCGTTGGCAATACGTGGATCGCGCGTGGAGAAGAATTCCTGCTCTTGCAATTTGATGCGCTCCCACGGCGGATTACCCAGTACCACGTCAAAGCCACCCTGAGCGAGCACTTCGGGGAACTCCAGTTGCCAGTGGAAGAAGCGCACCTGTTGCGCAAGCGAACGAGCCTGCGCCAGCAGCTGAGGCGACACCGGCTGGTTGCGCACACGCCTCCACACCGCTTCGGTGGTGACGAATCCATCGTCTACGTCTGACCGCTCTACTCGCTTCGTGAACTTCTGGAAAAAGGCTGCCGTCCACAGGTCGCAGGCGTCTTGATGGCGTTGTCGGTGCGGGTCGGTATGCATTCGACGGAAGGTTTCGCTCTTGCGCCGGATGTTGTCGGGGGTGTCGTCGGGGATGTTGTCCAGCCCGCGCACCTGTTCGGAAAGGTGTTGCAGGGCGGTACTGGCTTCGGCGTGGAAGAGTTCCATTTGTCCCCCACGCTGCTGGCGGTTGCGCCGTTTGAGGTCGCGGCAGACTGCGCTATCGTCATCGGTGATGCACTCGTAGGCGTCGTCGGGGATGCCCTTCTGCAGGCTTTCTATGTTCAGCACGCCCACCAGCGAGTCACCGCAGCGGATGCGATGGTCCAGGAAGGTAAGGGGCAAGCCTTCCGCGTGGGATTCGAGCCACAGCGCAACGCGACACAGTTCCACTGCCAGCGGGTTTTTGTCCACACCGTAGATACAATGCGCCACCACGTCGCGGATGGCACGGCGCAGGTGGGTGGGAGAGGGTTCTTCGTCGCCGGTGCGCACGCGGGCAAGTTCCTTGCCCAGTCGCCTTGCCGCCGCCAGCAGGAAGTGCCCCGACCCGCAGGCGGGGTCTATTACCTTGATGGAGAGGATGGCTTGTTCAGGCGAACTGAAGTCCGCACTACGAGCGTCGGAGTAGCGGGGTCGGGAGGCAATCTGTTTCGCCTCTCGGAGCCTGTCCTCAATCACCGGCTCCAGCGCAGACTTTACCAGCTCCGCCACCAGTTCGGGCGGGGTGTAATAAGAACCTGTTGACTTCCGCTCGGAACCTACCCCCAGTTCAAACTCTTTCCGTTCCCAGTCTATCACCGGGTGGATTTCCAGCAAGCTCTCATATACCGAGCCGAGTTCCTCCGTATCCAGCGCAGCGTAGTTCACGCGGCGCAGGGGAGCGTTGTCCCTCTCCCGATAGTACACCAGATGCTGCATCGCGCTCAGCAGGTCGCGGTTGGACAAAATGCCGTCGTCCACCGCCATTGGCGAGAACAGCTCTCCGTTCAGCGGGGGCAGTCCAAGCAGCTGCGCCATCTCCTGATTGCGCAGCACAAGCCACAACGCCTGCAGGGACCGCCACAGGTCCTCGTGCTCGGTGTAGGCGGCAGGATTGTCCACCAGCCGACGCAGGCGGCTGATGCTGTAGTGCTCCAAATACAGGAGGTTATTGCCCATCAAGCCCCGCTCCTCCGACACCAGCAGGAACAGCAGACGATACACCAGCCGGAGTAACTGGTGGTAGAGTTCCTCCGCTGTCTGAGGCAATCGGTCTTCTGGGGTGCGTTTCAGCAAGCCGGTTCCCAGTATCTTCAGGCACTGCTCCACTCCCTTGCGCAGTCCGTCGCGTACCCGTCCACCCTGTTGAAGCGAGTGCTGGTAATACTGTTCCAGCAGGCACTGGGGCGCATCGGCGGTTGCTTGCGGAAGTCGCGACCGGTGGAGCAATCGGTACATCAGCAGGAAATCCTCGAAACGCCGTTCCTCCATCATCTGCTGGAGGTCGAACGCGAGGTATGCCTGCTTGCGTACGTAGGTGCTGTCGCGCAGTACGCGCAATTCCCTGCCGTTAGTCACGATGCCCCACAGGTGTTCCGAGCGGTTGAGGAACTCCTGCATCAGCGAGTGGGGAGCCATGCGCTGTGTTCCACGACGGTCCAGTTCCTGACGGTAGCCCACGATGTGTACGGGTGGAGCCTCCTCATGCTCGTCAGCGCGGTGCGAGAGGTGAAAAGAGTGCCCATCCACCTGGTACGCAGAGGGATTGTAGTGCAGGTCATACCCCAGCAAGCCCAGCAGGTGTGAGACCCATGCCTCGCGCGTCAGCGAGGTGCCGGCGTCCGTTTCCGGTAGACGCTGCAGGCGGTGCTGAAACAACCGCCAGTACTCTTGTGCGTCGGCAAACGCCGCAGCGACCTCGTTCGTTAAACTCTGCCGACCGCTCAAGCCGAAATCCTGCGGTTTCTGACCGGGCAGGTCGCCGTTGAGTAATTGCTCCGGTAGGTCCGCGGAGAATAGTCCACCTTCTATACGTAAGGCAGGGTAAGCTTTCATCGCTCCACCACCGGTTGTAACACAAGAATACCCAGCAGATCGGGCGGAAGCTGAGGCTGTACCTGCAGTGCCCGGATATGCAGGGAGACCGCTTGCCGGATACGTTTATGGCTTGCCTCCAGCTCCTGAGCGCGCTGCTGGATCAACTCCACAATCTTTTCGGTCTGCTCGGGCACACTGATGAACTTTGAAAAAATAGTCGCACCTATCCGATGAGCACCGCCTGACCCTCCCCCTGTGCGGGAAAAAGGATGCTGGACACGGGTTTGCGGCTAAAGCCGCACCCCTTCAAACCAAACCC
>Ga0073929_1000799_pt1 | contig 37182 bp, 35 predicted proteins | sample DewCreD2012metaG_3_FD_76966 | JGI IMG/M metagenome (GOLD analysis project Ga0073929, IMG submission 76966) | Hot spring sediment bacterial and archeal communities from British Columbia, Canada, to study Microbial Dark Matter (Phase II) - Dewar... ... | reverse complement strand
CAATATAATCAACAACAAACATATGGTCAGAATACACTGATCCAAATTCCAATGTGTCAAAATTAGTGGTTGAAATCTTTGAGTTTTGAGTTTTCTCAACCTGAATATTATACTTCCCGGCCATAAAAAATGCTTTTTCTTATCAAATGTAAAGTTATTTATTTATCAATCCTTTTCAAATGAGATATGTAAAGTCTGTTCTATTACTTATCTTAATTCTGATTAAATCTTACTCATCTTTACTAATAAAGCTACCACTATTAAAATTGTTCGACTGCAGTTTTGAAATAATATTTTTATTAAAAACCTTATATATTAACAAGTTATGATTTTTAATGTTGATTTGCATTTGTGAATATTGGGTTGATAATCTTACATAATACTTGTTATATATTGGTATTATACAATTCCGGAAATATTATTTTGGGGAACTTTCTGCACTGGTTTTTCCCTTATAAATTGGTAATTCATATTGTTCAAATCCATAATTACGATGATAACTTCCAATTCTAATGTATATAGATTGTACAAACGTATAAGTCTTGCTTTTGTGTTTGTTATGTTTGGTCTGCTATGTTATGGCGTAAGAACCCTTTCAAATGAACCCAACGTTTCCAAATTAAAGGTATCAGCAGATACACTGTATAAATCAATTTCAACACCTGAATCTACTGGTAAAAATATAGACAAAGTAAAATCTCCCGGCGATCAATAAATAATTGAGATTAGCGTAGTTTTGGGTTGTCTTTATGCCGGTTGGCATCGCGCTTTGTTTTCTTATCCAGATTGTTCTTCAAAGCTTGGCTAAGATCAACACCGGTTTGATTAGCCAGGCATATCAATACAAATAGCACATCAGCCAGTTCTTCGCCAAGGTCACTTTCCAAATCTGATTTTTTGAACGACTGTTCACCATATTTTCTGGCTATAATTCTTGCTACTTCGCCAACTTCTTCTGTCAATATTGCCATATTGGTAAGTTCGTTGAAATACCTGACCCCAACTTCATTTATCCAATCATCAACTAGCTTTTGGGCTTCTTCTATCGTCATTATATTTTGTTTTTGGAATCTAATAGTATTGTTACAGGACCGTCATTTTGTAGGCTAACCTGCATGTCAGCTCCAAATTCTCCGGTATATACCTTTTTGCCATGCGCTTGTTCTACAACATCAATAAATTGTTCATACAGCGGAATAGCAATAGCAGGTGGAGCTGCCTGGGTAAATGAAGGTCGATTGCCTTTTTTTGTGCTTGCCATTAAGGTAAACTGGCTCACAACTAATATTTCTCCATCAATGTCCTGAATAGAAAGATTCATTTTCCCGTCAGCATCCGAAAAGATCCTCATTTGTGTGATTTTTTTCACCAGCCATTCAATATCTTCATTTGTATCTTCAGAACTTATACCTAAAAGTACCAGCAAACCCCTTTGGATCGAACTTTTAATTTTACCTTCAATTCGTACTGATGCATGTTGGGTTCGTTGTAGTACAGCAATCATAGGTTGCTATTGATTATTGGTTCAAAACTAAAAATATCCATATTTTTCTTGATTGTATTTTATTCTGAAATGTAAAAAATAAAAAAAAGCAGGATTGTCTTTATTTATCTCTGAATTTATTTTTACTTGATCTCTTAAGAAAAAAACTCATCCACAATTTACTTTGTGAAGGTAACAATTTGTAAAGTAAGCTTGTTTCCATCATATAAAAAAGGAGGTTGCTATGCTTCATGTAAAGGTATTGGCCGCAAAAGCAAGTATTGGTGATTCTGTCAGAAATCATCAGGGCGAACATCTGGGAGAAATTGTTGACATACTCTATGATCCAATTACTATGGATATAGATTATGCAGTAATGAGTAGTAGTGTGGTGGAAAAGAATTTTGTTGTTCCCTATAAACAGCTAAAATTGATTGGTGAAAAAGGGTATTTTTTGCTAAATAGTGATAATGCAGATTTTGTAGACGCAGATTGCAGGCTTACCTATCAGGGAAAGGAATATTTTACTATTAATAATTTTTAAGAGCAGCTTCTAAGTGATATTTCTTTTTTTATTAGTTTGCTTCATTAATTTTACCGCTAAATGAAGGCAGAAAAAGTATATAAGTCTTTTGTTGAAAAAGCAAAGTTCTATTTATTGGAATTAGATTTTTATGGTAAGTATCAGTTTACGATGCATCCTTTGCCCGGCAAGTGGTCTATGGGGCAGTTGTATGATCTATTAATCCATGGTATTACTGCTTATCATCTCAAGCAAATTGATGATTGTCTTGCAAAAAGAAACGGTCAGGAGCATGGTAAAAAAACCTTTGCAGCAAAAATGCTCTTCGGCTATAATAAGTTTTATCCTTTTCGCATAAAAGGGGTAAATTTTGTTGATTATGAACCTATACAACCTGATGGACCGGGTAAGTCTAAAGATGATTTATACAAGTTTTTTAAACGTATGAAAAAAGTGTCCACTCAGATTGACGAGGCCAAAGACTTGACTTATACTACCAAACATCCTCACCTTGGTATGTTAAATGCGCTGGAGTGGTACAAACTAATTGATATATATTACAAAAATCAGCTTCAGCTAAAAAAGACCCTGGATCCCAAAGTCCGTAGCTTAACCAAAGAATTGGCTCTTGAAATGGAATAACCTTTCCATATAAAAGAAAAACAGTAAAATCTCCACTGGAGATTTTACTGAATAACCTTAACTTTTATAAAACCACAAACAAATGCGATTAATCCTTTAACCATTTTTAGTGGTAAAAGATTTTCATTTGCTTTCTAAATGTTGTTTCTATTTTATTGTTATGAGTAATTTCATAAAAAGTAAAACTTCTCCATTACCAATGTGATTTAACTTCAAATATAATGAGGTTCGAATTGAATAAAATTATACCTTTTAATAGAAAGCGTATGGAAAAAACCAAAGTAACAATCGAGAACCCTTGCCATATTAAGTGGGGTGAATTAACCAAATTGCAAAATTCCTCTGATAGACATTGTCAAGAATGTTCATTGAATATTAAGGATTTTACAAAAATGAATAATGAAGAAATAATTAGATATTTAGCTTCTAATAAAGAGGAAAAGATATGTTGTGCAATGAAAATTATTGATAAAAATACAATATTGCCCAAGGTCTCAAATAGATTTAGTAATTGGTACAAAAAAAATAATTCAAGCCTAGTTGAAAGTTTCTTAAAATCTCTTTTTTTGTTCTGTTTAGGAGCTTCATTATTCAACACAAGTTGCAAAAATGACGATGATATAGTGATTGGTCTACCTGCTCAAAATTGTAAAAATGAACTTAGGCCTGACACAACAACCCCAGAGCCAAATGATAGTATAATGGTTGAAATCTGCGATTAATTGTAAATTATTAAAAAATAAGCCTAACAAGATGCATGAGTCCATTTGGGGGCGGTGTTTTTCATTGAAGGTTTTTATTGGTAGAGACAGCGCTAAATATAAACCTTTCTGATTTTTGGTTAGGTGAATAGAAAAGGCAGGCCAAAATTAAAAACATAATTGATTATTAATTTGGCCTGCCTATCGCGTTTTAGTAAATTTTTAAAAACTTCATTCAAGAATTTTATTCTGTAATTAATATAGCCTATTTTGATTTTTTCAGGCGTTTTTCTTCTTTCTTTTCTTTAGGAGATTTTGCTGGCTCCTTTTTTACATTTTTTTTAGTATCCTGACTCTTTGCCAAAATTGTATTATTTGAATTTGTTATTCAATGATAGATTTGGAATATAGGTTACACGAAGATTGTAACTTCAATATAAAAGAATGTCAATAAAAAAGGCCCTAATTACGGGCCTTTTTATTAAGAACGTTTTTTTACATCAACAGCATTCTTGCCTTTTTTGCCTTCTATCACCGAAAATGATACTTTGTCATTTTTGTCTACTTTATCCACCAATCCTGATGCGTGTACAAAATATTCCTGGTTTGTTACGTCTTCTACAATAAAGCCAAATCCCTTGCTTTCGTTATAGAATTTTATAGTACCTGAACTCATAATAAAAATTGTTAAAAAATTAATTAACTAAATATAAGTATATTATATCACAATGTAAATTGGGTAAATAAAAATATCAGGAAGGTTTGTAAAGACTGTATAATAAGTAAATAAAAACAGGTTCGTAATCGTTACAAACCCGTTTTATTTCGCTTTTTAATTTAATAAAAACGCTTTCAGATTTTCCAGCTTTGGATCCAGTGGTATAGATTTTTTCTCTCTGTTCACTGCGTCTTGCAAGGCCTTAGGAAGTTCTACCTTGGTTTTGATTACATCTTCTACCACTTCTATAAATTTGGCAGGATGTGCTGTAGCCAAAAATACACCATGGGCTTTACTGCCTGATTCTGACAAGTAGTCTTTCAAGCCTAAATAGGCCACAGCACCATGCGGGTCTAAAATATAGCCGGTATTTTTATAAACCGATTCTATAGCCTTGGCAGTTTCTTGGTCAGTATATTTTTTGCCACTGATTTCAGTCTGTATGCTCGACAGATCATTGTTATATAAAGCCATCAAACGTGCAAAGTTACTTGGATTGCCAACATCCATGGCATTAGAAATAGTCTGTACACTTGGTTTAGGAGTAAAAATTCCACTTGCTAAATATGCAGGCACGATGTCGTTGGCGTTGGTTGCTGCTACAAATTTTTCGATTGGTAGCCCCATTCTTTTAGCAATTAGTCCTCCGCATAGGTTACCGAAGTTGCCACTTGGTGTAGCAAATATTACTGGCAGTTTTCCTTGCTTTTTTAGTTGTGCATAGGCATAAAAATAGTAGAATGACTGAGGAATAAGCCTGCTGATATTGATCGAGTTTGCAGAACTTAAGTTCATCTTGCTTCTTAAATCGGTATCAAGAAACGCCTCTTTAACCAATCGCTGACAGTCGTCAAAAGTACCGTTGACTTCCAGAGCTGTAATGTTATTGCCAAGCGTGGTTAATTGTTTTTCTTGTATATCACTAACTTTTCCGCTAGGATATAGGATCGTTACCTTTATGCCCGGCATTCCAAAGAAACCTTGAGCTACAGCACTTCCTGTATCGCCGGAAGTAGCCACTAGTATATTTATTTCTTTTTGTTCTTTTTCAAGAAAATAGGCCATAAGTCTGGCCATAAATCGGGCTCCAAAATCTTTGAAAGCAAATGAAGGTCCGTGGAATAATTCCAGTACAGAAATCTGGCTTTCAACCTCAATTACCGGAGCATCAAATGAAAGTACATCATGGACGATTTTTTCCAGTGCTTGCTCTTCAACATCTTCACCAATAAGGGTTTTGCAAACTTCCAAAGCTATTTCCTGAAAAGAAAGCTTGTCTATATTATCAAAAAATGATGCTGGCAAGGTAGGAATCGAAATTGGCATATAAAGTCCATTGTCATCAGGAAGTCCTTTGAAAACGGCTTCTTCTAAATTTACCTCTGCTACCTGTTTGTTGGTACTGTATAGTTTCATTTGTGTATGAGTAGTTTATCCTTGTCCGAACTATTAGTATGGACAGCTAAGAAGAATACAATTTACTAGCCCAGAATAACAGGGCCATTATGATTTATTTGTGAAACATAGGTTTCGCTACCTATTTCAAGACTTTTGAAAATTTGGGTCATGGCTGCTGCTACTTTATGAGCAGTATCTTCAGAAGTACTCAGTGCAAATATAGATGGACCTGATCCGGATATACCTCCTCCAAGTGCACCTGCATCCAAAGCACTTTGTTTTACATCGTCAAAGCCTGGTATTAGTATAGATCGAATTGGCTCTACAATTACATCCTGCATGGATCTGCCAATCAAGCCATAGTCTGATAGCATAAGTCCGGCAATTAGCCCGCCTACATTGCCCCATTGAACAACTGCATCTTGTAATTGGATTTGTTTTCTGAGAATACTTCTGGCATCTTTGGTTTGTACCTCAATATGCGGATGAATGATTGATGCAAACAAATTGGCCGGAGTTGGTATTTTGACCACATCCAATGGCGAGTAGCTTCTGATAAGTACAAAACCTCCAATAAGCGAAGGCGCCACGTTATCTGCATGTGCAGAACCGCAGGCTATGCGTTCACCTTCCATGGCAAAAGGAAGTAATTCTTCCTGAGTAAGAGGTTTGCCCAGTAGTTCATTGGCAGCAAATACTCCGGCAACAGCACTGGCCGCGCTGCTTCCTAGTCCACTACCAAGAGGCATTTTTTTGTCAAGACTAATTTCAATACCCTGGTCTGAACCAATTTTGGATAGGAAATTACTTACAGATACACCAACGGTATTTTTTAACGGATCTTTAGAAAGTCTGCCTTCGTCTCCAGTTATGGAAGTAATGGTAATGCCTTTTTTGGAGGATTTTCTTAGTATAACTTCATCGCCGGGGGCATCAACTGCAAACCCTAATACATCAAACCCGCAGGCAACATTTGCTACGGTGGCCGGAGCAAATACCTTTATGCTATCTTTCATCTGTAATTGGTATATAAATAAAGGATTTATAGCTTGTGAGCCGGCTAAAAATCCTCCTTGTTCTTGTTTTGATTATGATTTAAGGTAATTGCTGATACTGATTATCTCAGCAAATACACCTGCAGCGGTAACTTCTGCACCTGCACCAGGTCCCTTAATTACTAATGGTCTTTCTTTATATCGGTCTGTTGTAAATGAAATCATGTTATCACTGCCCGAAAGGTTATAGAAAGGATGTTCAGGTCCAACAGATTCCAGGTTTACGGTTGCTTTGCCGTCTTGTAGTTTGGCTATAAAACGAAGTACTTTTTTGTTTTTCTCGGCTTTTTCCAGTTTTTCTTCGAAAACAGCATTGTTCTTTTCCAATTGGTTAAAGAAATCTTCAACCGACTTGGCTTTCAAGCAACTTTCCGGAAGTATATTTTCAACGATAACATCCGAAAGTTCTAAGGTATAACCAGCTTCGCGGGCAAGGATAAGTATTTTTCTGGCTACGTCCATACCATTCAAATCATCACGTGGATCGGGTTCGGTAAAGCCGTTTTCTTTTGCTTCTTTAACGATGTCGACAAATTTGCTACCCTTCTTGAAATTGTTGAATATATATGATAAAGTTCCAGAAAGTATACCTTCTATTTTGATAATTTTGTCGCCACTGTATTTTAGGTCACGCAAGGTGTTTATAACCGGCAAACCTGCTCCCACATTGGTTTCGTAAAGGAAGCGGGCTTTATATTTCTGACAGGTTTTTTGCAGCTTTTCATATTCTTTGTACTTGTCAGAGTTGGCCAGTTTATTTGGGGTAACTATGGAAATACTGTTTTTTAGCACTTCTTCATAATGTAGCACAATGTCTTTGCTTGATGTATTGTCTACAAAAACGGAATTTTCCAGGTTCAGCTTTTTCATTTCTTTAATAAAAGCACCAATTTCCATTGGCTGACCTTCTTCCAGAAGCTGATCTTTGCAGGTTTTTAGATTTATACCGTTTTCATTAAAAATCATTTTCTTGCTGTTTGAAACGGCAATCACATTGATTTTTAATGATTTTTCTTTTAGTAAATAGGAAGATGCTTTGTTGATTTGTTTCATCAACGTGCTACCAATAAGACCAAGACCAACAACAAATACATTGAGGGTTTTGATATCCGAAAGGAAAAATGCCTCATGTAAAGCATTTAGGCCTTTGGAAAGGTCATGTTTCGGAATTACAACGCTGATGTTAAGCTCAGAAGAGCCCTGTGCTATGGCTATTACGTTTATACCATTTTTGCCAAGCGCGGTAAACATTTTTCCGGCTATACCCGGAGTCTTCTTCATGTTTTCGCCAATAAGCGCAACTATAGAAAGTTCAGTTTCTACATGTACACGCTCTATTTTTTTGGCAGTCATTTCCTGTTCAAATTCCAGTTCAATTAGGTTTTGAGCATTTATGGAATCTTCAGGAGTAACAGCAAAACAAATCGAGTATTCTGACGATGCCTGAGTGATAAGGATAACATTGATGCCTTTTCTGGCCAATGCACCAAATACTCTGGAAGAAACACCGGGAACTCCCATCATACCACTACCTTGCAAATTGATTAGTGCAATGTCGCTTATGGAGGATATTCCTTTGATTAAGAAATCATTAGCTTTTGTTTTTTCGCTAATTAAAGTGCCTTCAAAGTCTGGGTTAAACGTGTTTTTGATCCAGATATGAATTTTTTTGTTGAAAGCCGGTTGTAGAGTAGGAGGGTAGATAACCTTGGCACCAAAATGCGAAAGTTCCATGGCCTCTACATAGGATATAGCCGGCAAGGTAAAGGTTCTTTTTACTGATCTTGGGTCGGCTGTCATTACACCGTTTACATCTGTCCAGATTTCGATTGCCTCTGCAGAAAGTGCTGCACCAATTATTGATGCTGTATAGTCAGAACCACCACGTCCTAAGGTTGTGGTTTCACCTTTCTCGGTGGAAGCAATAAAACCGGTAATTACTTGCAGGTTTTTGGCTTTCTCGAAATGATCTTTTATGTTTTTGTTGGTAATCTTAAAGTTTACTTTTGCATTGCCAAACGAATCATCAGTTTCTATAAGGGTTCTTGCATCTACAAAGTCACATTTTACACCCGACTGTTTCAAATATTCGGTAATGATGAGAGTAGACATACGTTCACCAAAGCTGGAAACCAGGTCAAGCGTGCGAGGAGAAAGCTCCTTGAGCAAAAATACACCATGCAGTAGATCTTCCAGTTCGTTGATCAGCATTTTGATTTGAGCCACAGCCATACTTTGGGTTTTAACCTCAAGCAGCTTTTTGATGGCATCAAAATGTTTTTTTTCAATATCTTTTAAAACCTTTTGATATGAGTCGTCACTGGCAGAAGCTTTTTTGCCGGCTTCAACCAACATATTGGTAACACCGGAAATAGCAGAGAAAACAACTGCGAAGCTTTCTTTCCTTTTCTTGTATGCGAGTAGTATATCAACAACCTTGGATATGTTTTCTGCATTGCCAACTGAGGTACCGCCAAACTTTAATACTTTCATTTGCTATATAAGAATTTTCTCAAAAATTATTTCTCCCCTTCAAATCCTACCAGATAATATATTCCGGCAAAATTACATTTTCCGTGGGGGCTTTCCATAAAAATATTCAAGAATTTGTTGCCTATATCATAATTAAATTGCTGCAGCCAAACAATGAAACGTTTTGACTGGTTGTTTTAATAAGGATTTTGTGTGGAAGTTGAAATTTTTGTTGGTATGCGTGGAAAGAAATATTTCAATTGGGGTGGTATGCTATTAGCTGCCGGAATGATGATAAGTTGTTCAAAATCACCTGAAAATGTAGTAAAAACCTATCTGGATTATACATTTCTGGATAGCAATGGTGAAAAAGCCTATAGTCTACTTTCAACGGAAGACCAGAAGTACGTTGATTTAAAGGCTTTTTCGGGCATGGTTAAACGCGATAATTTATTAAATAAGCGGATTCTGGAAAAATACGAAAAGTATTTCTACTATGAAGTCGTTGATATTTCTGCTCCTTCGGATACGGTATTTGTTACCGTTCAACTTAATAAACCCAATGCAATGAATGTTCTGGGAGACCTGGTTGAATATGCTATGTCTACAGTTTTTAGCACGCTGCCCGAAAATCAGCAGGCCTCAGCTATTTCTAAAAAGTTTGAATCTATAATGATGAGTAAAGACCGACTTCTGGTTTCAGAAGAAAAAGTTTATACCGTTATTAAAGAGCAGAAAGGATACAGAATTTTTCTGGACTTGGGTTTGCCCGAAAAGCAAAGAATGCAGGATGAAAAGTTTTCCATGCTTAAACAACAGGCAATTGAGAAAGAGGAGAATTTGGAATATGATGCTGCCTTGATACTATACGATCAATTGCTCGCCAAAGCGTTTGATTCTGAAATAGCTGATCGCAAAATTCAGCTTGAAAACAGACTATATAGTACTCTCAAACCCGGTCAAAGTCAAGTTTTTGGTAACTTAAAATTTAGAGCTGTAGGTTTTGAGAAGCGAAGGGCATTGATTAAGAAAAATCCCAGACATATGCCAAGTTTCTTCGAATATACTATGAATGAGTACCTGATACTTACTTTTGAAGTACAGAATGTATCTGAAGGACAAGTTTTTGCAATAGAAGATAATATGCCGTTTAATACTGAGAGTAAGATTACCGATAATTTTGGAAATATAATGAAGGAATTGTTGCCTGAGGTATATACAGATCAGATTGAAGATAAAATTTTTAAACTACTACAACCCGGTGAAAAGCAAGTTTTCAAAATCGCTTGTGATGCCCCTTTAAATTCCAGAGCAAAGGAATTTACCTGGTCAATTGATTTGCAAACCGATAATAAGGGAAGTAAGACTACAGCTTATATAGTATTCAATAAAAAGGATATAAAGGAGGGTGTTAATTATGCTCAGGGTTGAGCAGACTGTATAAAATACCTTCTTTTAAGGAATAGCTGGAAATACGGATGTTTTTGATGTTGAATTGCTCAATGGTGAAATTGATTAATAAACAAGCTACAACAATTAAATCGGCTCGCATTTCTATCATTCCGGGTATGGCAAGTCGAGTTGCCCGATCATTTTTTATAAGTATGGAAGATATTGAATGATATTCATCCAGCGTTAAAGTATATTCAGGTTTTTCGAAATAGGTTTTGAATTGATTTTTTTGGCAGAAATTAATTTCAGCCAGCGTATCAAAAGTACCTGATGAGCCAATTAGCGTTTGGGGTTTATATTGGTTGACCGCATTATACAAAGTGGCCAATTGAATAGACAGATAATCATTTAATTGCTTAATATTTTCCTGAGGTATGGGATCGTTAGTATGAAACTGTTCAAATAGTCGCAATGCCCCAATTTCATAACTCTGGCTCCAGACCTTATCAGTATTGTTGCCAATAATATATTCAACACTTCCGCCACCAATATCTATTACCAAATTCATTTCTGAACCCAGATCCATAGCTTTTCTTACGCCTTTGTAAATATAGTCAGCTTCTTCTTTTCCTGATATAATGCGTACTTCAATACCGGTTTTATTTTTAATAGCTTCTGCAAGGGCAGTTCCGTTGGACGCATTACGAACTGCACTGGTTGCAATTCCTACTATTTTGGTTGTATTCCATTCTGTAGCTTTGGTTTTATAATATTGCATAGTGCTAAGAGCTCTGTCAAAAGCATCTTCTGTAATTAGTCCGCGACTTATTCCTTTTTTGCCAAGCCTGACTGCTATTTTTTCGTTGTGAAGGATTTTGCCTTCAGTATTGGCAATGAGCAGGTTGAATGTATTGGTTCCCAGATCTATTATGGCAATATTACTCATACTGAATAGCTGAAAAAAGGATGGTTGATGTGAAAAATATATCAATAAAAAAGCCGACAAAGTAACTTTGCCGGCCTCTTAAATTCAGTCGAATTATTTGTTGGATAAATATTCTTTAACACCTTCGGTGGTAGCTTTCATAGCGGTTTCGCCTTCTATCCAGTTCGCAGGGCAAACTTCACCGTATTTTTCGTTGTGGTGAAGAGCATCAACTATACGAATTGCTTCGTCAATGTTTCTACCAAGAGGGAAGTCGTTTACCAATTCATGTCTGATAACACCTTCTTTGTCAATCAAAAATGTTGCACGGTATGCAATTGGAGCGCCAACAAAATCCATCATGCCGTTTTCGTCATACTCATACTCACCAGCCAATACACCATAGTTAGTAGCGATGGTTTTGGCTACATCAGCAACTATTGGGTATGTAACACCTTGGATACCACCTTGTTTTTTAGGTGTTGTTAACCAGGCAAGGTGAGAGTTTTCTGTATCTGTAGAGCAACCAACTACTGCTACATTTCTTTTTTCAAACTCAGCAAGTTTTTCTTGAAAAGCAAGAAGTTCAGTTGGACAAACGAATGTAAAATCTTTCGGATAGAAGAAGAAAATAACGTCTTTCTTTCCGATGTACTGAGCTAATGAAAAATTGTCTACCACCTGGTTGCCATCAATTACTGCCGGTGCTACAAATTTTGGAGCCTTTTTTCCTACTAAAGCCATTTTCTTATTGTTTATATATTAATTAAAAATTGTAATTACTACTTTTTTCATTGTTGCTAACAGTGAATCTTTTCTGCATAGATCTGCAGCCTTATGTCCTGAATTTTTACATTGCTTAGCTGTTTGGAAGCAAAGTAATTTTCCAATATCACTTGAAGTTCAGGGTCTTCAAAATCAATTATTTCTTGTGTATTCGTGCAAAATATATGGTAATGCAAACAAGTATTTAAATCGTACCGGAGGCATCCAGACGCTGTCTGCAATTTGGTAATCAGTCGGTTCTGAAAAAGTGTATCCAGGGTTTTGTATACCGTACCTAAAGAAATACCAGGCAATGTCTGATTAACTTGGGTGTAAATTTCCTCAGCTGTTGGATGACTAAGGTTGTTGAATGATTCTAAAATTAGCAAACGTTGAGAAGTTGATTTAAGTCCAACTTCTTTGAGAGTAGCCTGAATAAGCTCGTATGTATAATGTTTTTTCAATGCTATTTAAATAAGAATTATTCTTATTTAGGAATTATAGCAAAGGTAAATGCTGAGATGGATACTGGAAAGGTGAAAACTTGAAAGTTATCAACAAAAAAGAGCCCCCGGTGAAAGAGGCTCTTTAAGAAATTAACAGGTATCAGGTTATGAATATATTGTGATATATGATAATTAATACCACAATGTTTGAAATAGTAACCGTTATTTTTTAAAAAAAATTCCCGGATTTTGAATTTTACGAATTAAAACTCATAGAATTCTTACAACAGTATGAAAATTAGAAAAGGAAAAAAATTTGGTTTTGCTACTAAATAGCAGATGAATTTGATGCAATCCCGGATAAAAGGGAATTTTAAGCAGAAAAGGAAATTTTAGGAATTACTTTAAAAAGATCTTTTTAAAAGTAAATCCAAATTCTGTTATAGAACTAATCGGCAGATTTAAAGACAGTAAGGTACTGTTTTTGAATAATAGAGTTTGTAAAGCTTCGGGATTAAGCGTACTTAATAGTACCAAAACAAGCATAACGCCTATTTTTAAAGAGAAGCTAATATTGGGGTTAGAGCTTTTCATAATTATAATCCAAAATTAGATTAAATATTTAAAATTCTAAAATATCTTGGTATAATAGAATTGTGAATATATGCCTGTATACTGGATTCTTTAAAACAAGGTTAGATTTGTGTATAAGTTTTTTAAATATTGATTAAAATATTACAAGGAAAAAAAGTAAATGATTAAAATAGTATTTGTTTGTCTGGGAAATATATGTCGCTCACCAATGGCAGAGGGAATGTTTAGGTACTATGTAGAACAAGAAGGTTTGGATAGGTCTTTTTTTATCGATTCGTCGGGGACAGCAGCATATCACATAGGCAAACAACCCGATCTGCGTATGTGCAAAACTGCCAAGGATCGAGGCATAGTGTTAAATCATTGCGCCAGGCAATTTTTAGCAAATGATCTGATTGAATTTGATTATGTAATACCAATGGATAACCAGAATCTTGAAAATATAAGAAAACTGGTAGCAAATACTGGAGGTAGCAAGGCTGAAATTATTTTGATGCGTGACTTTGATACAGTTGCAAAAGGTAGTAATGTGCCTGATCCTTACTATGGTGGTGATGAAGGTTTTGTAGAAGTTTATGATATGCTAAGCAGGTGTGCCAGAAATTTGTTAACCTATTTGGTAGAAAAGCACCATTTGAAATAGGATTGAATTATGGAGCTATTTACAACCCTGAGTATTTACTACGGGTTTCAACTTTTTGTAGTTCACGTTGAATAATGAGCTCGGCTAGTTGAGTTGCTATATCTTCTTTTGATAATAGTTTAAAAGTCTGCTTAACCTTGGTTTCTGATATATCCAATCTGTATAGAATATTCATGAGTTGGTTTATGTCTTCGGATAAAAGTTGTAATATTTTGTTTGCTAATATAATGTGTAGTTCTGCAAAATCAGGAGCAACCAACAATTGCCCTTGGAATATATCTTTGCAAATTTGAGCGGTAGTTTCCTCTAAGAATTCTAACTTTGACATTTGGTAAAATTAACTATTAGTATGAAACGTTTTTGTGTAATTTTTGTCTTTCTTTTTTTTGGTGCCAATACTATTTACGCTCAGGGTTTTAATGCTAAAATTGTATCAGGTATTTCTGCCAGTCAGGTTGATGGCGACAATCTGGGTGGTTTTAATAAAATTGGCTTTGTTGGAGGTATAGGTGTAGGTATTCCGTTGAATGAAAAATGGACTTTGCAGGCGGAGGGCTTCTTTGTGCAAAAAGGAAGCAGGTCGTCAAACAATGATCCTATTTATTTTAAATGGAGGATGAGTTTTGTTGAAATTCCCTTTACATTCAGGTATAAATTTACCGAAAGGTTTTTTGCCGAAGGCGGATTAGCTGCCGATATTTTGGTAAGTTCTAATGCAGACGGAGGAGGGGGCTTTGTGTCAAATTCAGAGAATTTGTATAGAGTAAACCCGGTATTGGCAGGAGGAGTTGGATATAAGCTTTCTGAAAAACTGGCGGCCCAAATCAGGTATGGATATTCGCTTAGCTCGATCAGTTCAATTCAGTATCAATACAATAATACAATTTTGGTGTATCTTTCTATTAATCTGAATTAACGGAGAGATACACCAAAATTTAAGTAATTATTCTTTTGTTGCTTTCTTAGCAGGTGCTTTTTTTGCTGCTTTTGATTGCTCTGCAGTTTCTGTTTTGTCTTCTTTCTTCTCGGCTGCTTTAGGAGCTTTTTCTGTTTTAGCAGCTTTAGCAGGAGCTTCTGATTCCTTTTTCTTTAGGATTTCAGGAGCAAATTTGGCTAAAGTGCTATACCAGCTTACTAATTTTTTAATATCAGAAGGATAAACTTTTTCCTGATCATAATCTGGTACTACTTTCTTTATAAAAGCATAAAGATCACGTGTGTCGGATTTTGAGTTTACAGGAAGTTCGTTGCCAAACTCCTCGTTGATTTTAACCAATAGTTCTTCCAATGGAAATGAACCTTCTTTGGTCGTGGTGTAAATTGAAATTTCCTTTAAAAGAGAAACTTGTTGACTGGCACCTGCCAATAACTTTGTTTTCTTTTCATCAAGAGCTTCAAGAATAACCCCTGTGCGCGTAGGTTTTACTACTTTATAAAGTCCTCCTTTACCACTAACAGAAGCAATATCTTTTAATTCCATAATATTATTTACAATTTAAAAATTACAGGTATGCTGGTTTGAAATTTATAACCTATTGCATCAAATTTGAGCAATTTTATTAATCTGGCAGATTCTTCACCAGTTCCTCCACCAATGTTTTTTACAATAGTTACATTAGATACAGATCCGTCTTCATTGATTGTCAGACCAATGATACATTCGCCCTGCATTCTATTTCTTTTAGCTACCGGTGGATAGATTTTTTTACTATTTATAAATTCATACATAGCCTCTTGTCCTCCGGGGTAGTTCTGTGCAGCCGGTACCGTTTTACTCGGTGTTTGGCTAAATGCAGCAGAACAGCAAAGTAAAACAAAGCCGAAAACAACTAATAATTTTTTCATGATTTTGTTTTTTAAAATATGAACGATATTGGTCAAAATTAAGCTCTTTTTGTAAGTATATCAAGAATTTATTTTACGATTCCTTGGCGGAGTTGTTGATTTCCTCAATATATTCCAGCAACTCATCCTTGCCCAAATTGTTAGTAGCCGAAGTAATTACATACGGCGGCATAACCTCGTATGTTTTCAACAGAGCTCTTTTGAACGCAGCCACATTGGAGTGTACCTTGTTGATGGATAGTCGATCTGCTTTGGTAAAAGCAAGAGCAAAAGGTATTTCATTTTCGCCAAGCCACATCAAAAATTCAAGGTCAATAGTTTGAGGCGGGATGTTGGAGTCGATCAAAACAAATACACAATATAAATTTTCGCGCTGAGCCAAATAATTTCTAATCATATCCTCCCATTGTTCGCGATTGTTTTTGCTGGTTTTGGCATATCCATATCCAGGCAAATCGACCAAATACCAATGATTGTTGATGATAAAATGGTTGATTAATTGTGTTTTGCCGGGCTTGCCTGATGTTTTAGCCAACTTGCTATGGTTGGTTAGCATGTTTATTAATGATGATTTGCCAACATTTGATCTGCCAATAAATGCATATTCGGGCTTATCAGGCGGGGGGCATAGGTCTATGCTTGGGCAGCTGCGTAAATATTTTGCTTCGGTAATCTTCATTAATTCAAAGTTATAGGAATGGGAAAATAAATTATTCCTGATTTATTTGTACTTTTATCCATTGTAAAATTACTTATTTACTGATGAATACTAAAGGTTATTTGATTTTTCTGCTCAGTATGCTGGGTTTCGCATCCTTTATTCAAGCCCAAAATGTAAAACTTCTGGAAAAAGAAGCCAGAGAGTTGTTTAAATACCAGGATTATAACGAAGCACAACATTTTTATAAAGAGCTATCCGAACTTGATCCTCAAAATCCGGAATATTTGACCAGGTATGCTATTTCCTGTCTTAATTCAGACAATAAGCGCGATGCCTTGCCATTTTTGTTGAGAGCCAAAGACCTTCATTATACCAAGGATGATATAAATTACTACCTGGGAAAGTCGTTTCATTTAATGCACGATTTTGAGAAGGCCATACATTATTTTGAATTGTACAAGAAGGAACTGAATGTAATAAGGGAAGCTTCAAGAATTGCTCAGGTAAACAGAGAAATCCAAAGTTGCCAGTATGGAATTGAGCTGGTAAAAGTGCCAGTTTCGGTAAAAATTCAGAATTTAGGTTCAGAGGTAAATAGTCCTTATCCTGAGTTTGTTCCGCTTATTTCGGTAGATGAACAAAGGTTAATATTTACTTCGCGCAGGCCAAATAGTACTGGTGGAGAAGTTGAAGATGTTACCAAGCATTACTTCGAAGATATCTATATTTCTGAAAAGGGAGAAAATGGAGATTGGGGTATACCGGTCTTGTTTCCTCATAATTCGGCAGGGCATGATGCTTGTGTTAGTATTTCACCTAGTGGAGATAAACTTTATTTGTATAAGCATGAAAATAAAGGAGATTTTTATGTAAGCAGGTTAAAGGGATCAAACTGGTCAATACCTCAAAGAATGGAAGAAGGAATTAATAGCAAATACAGCGAAACTAGTTTGTCTGTAACACCAGATGAAAAAGTATTGTTCTTTTGCAGCGACAGACCCGGAGGATATGGAGGTTTGGATATATATTATTGTACAAAGCAAGAAGATGAAACCTGGTCGCAGCCTGTGAATGCAGGTCCTGCTATTAATACAGAGTACAATGAAGATGCTCCGTTTGTACATGCAGATGGTAAAACCTTGTATTTTAGCTCAACAGGACATAACAGTATGGGTGGGTATGATATATTTACCACTCAGTTTGAAATAGGGAAAAACTTTTTTACAGCTCCTGTTAATGTTGGTTTTCCTATTAATACCGCTGATGATGATATATTCTTTGTATGGTCGCCGGATGGCTCCAGAGCATATTTTTCATCTTTCAGAGAAGATGGGTATGGCGAAAAGGATTTGTATGTGCTCACCAGAAAAATACCACCTGTATCAATGATGGTACTAAAAGGTAAAGTTTCGGCTGCAAATCAAGATAAAGAGTTAGGTGCAGCCATAAAAATATTAGATCCTGAAACTAATGAAGAGATACAGGTTATAGAAAGTAACTCTTCGACAGGAAAGTATCTTGTATTGCTAAATCCAGGCAAACAATACCGATTTGTAGTAGAACACCCTGGTTTTACACCATATTTTGAAAATCTGGAAATAGATAAGAAGGATGAGTTTTATGAAATGGAAAAGAATTTTGAACTAAGCAGGTTAGATCAGGGGCTTATTGCTAATGTAGAACATCATTTTTATGAGCCAAAAATCAGGGAGACTTCGTTGGATGATCTGGAACGTATTGTGGATTTTATAAAAGATAATCCTGATTTGTATTTTGAAGTAGCCGGACATACAGATTCTATAGGAACAGAGGATGTTAACTACAAATTGTCAGAAAAAAGAGCAAAACAGGTATATGATTATTTGCTAGCTAATGGGATTTCTGAAGAACAAATTTTTCCGGTTGGATATGGAAAAGAGTGGTATGTGGCTGACAATAATACAGAAGAAGGCAGAAGAAAAAATTGTCGTACTGAAATTATCATAATCAACAATCCTAAAAAAGGAAAATATACCCGCAAAAATGGATTTTACAGTAAAATGTAAATTGGGTATATCTAATACAAAAAGTTTACGTATAAAGGCAGATGGAAAACGGTTTTCCATCTGCCTTTTTTTTTAAAATCTATATTGTATGTTAAAGAATGTTTTAATGTTTCTTTTGTGGCTGGCGCTCATACTGCCACTTTCCGCTCAGAATATAAACAAATTGAAAAAAAATGCTGATTCATTTTTTGAAAGAGAATTATATACAGAAGCCATACCAGCTTATAAAGAGGTGTTGAAACTTGCACCGGATGATGCAGATGCAAATTATCGAATGGGTATAAGTTACTTAAAGACCATTCATAAACTAAAAGCACTTCCTTATTTGGAGAAAGCCTATAAACTAAATCCGGCTTTGGATGAAAAAATAGATTATGATCTGGCAACAGCCTATCACCTCAATCATGAATTTGAAAAGGCTTTATCCAATTACAAAAATTATAGAAAGAAACTCAATCCTAAAGATCTGGTATTGATAAAGAAAGTAGATCGCAAGATTTATGAGTGTGAAAACGGGATGGTGTATAAAAGTAGTCCGGTAAAGGCCAAAATTACCAATTTGGGTGGAGTGCTTAATACCAAATATTCTGACTTTGCACCCGTTATTTCGGCCGATGAGTCTATTCTTGTATTTACATCTCGCAGACCAGGATCTACAGGTGGCTTATTAGATGAGGGGCTGGAGCATTATGAAGACGTTTACCTGACCTTTAATAAACAAAAAAAATGGATTGCACCTGAAAATATTGGTCGTCCGGTAAATACTGATTACCACGATGCCAGTATCGCAATAAGCCCGGATGGACAAATAATTTTCCTGTATAAGGATGATCACGAAGGGGATATTTTTATGTCCAAATTTGATGGTGTAAAATGGACAAAGCCCGAGGAAATGGGCAAAACCATCAATACAAAATATGGAGAAACTTCTATTTCGATGACAGCCGATGGCCGTACAGTATATTTTACCAGTAACAAACCTGGTGGTTTGGGTGAAATGGATATATACAGAAGTGACAAAGACAAGAAAGGAAAATGGGGTGAAGCTGTGAACCTGGGCGGTATTATAAATACAGAATTTGACGAAGAATCGCCATTTATACATCCAGATGGTAAAACATTATATTTTAGCTCCAGAGGACATGCAGGTATGGGTGATTTTGATATTTTTAAATCAACACTAAAACCGGATGGCAAATGGTCTACCCCGGAAAATCTTGGTTACCCAATCAATACAGCGGATGCAGATATCTATTTTGTGCTTTCGGCAGATAATAAACACGGATATTACTCATCAGAACGCGAAGATGGTTTGGGTGAAAAAGATTTGTATATGATTAGTATGCCGGAACCAGAACCTTTGGTTGAGGTAGCGGCTAAAGAAACAACACTAGACAAAACCAAAAAGACCATAAAACCCATTGCAAAAGTAGAAGCTTACAACCCAGTAACCATTTTAAAAGGAATTGTATTTGATGAACTAACAAAAGAGCCATTAGCTGCTGATTTGAAAGTAATTGATAATGAAAAAAATGAGGTGATTACTGAAATTAAAACCAATTCTGCTACAGGTACATTTTTGATTGTACTTACTTCAGGTAAAAACTATGGTATAGAAGTGAATAAACAAACCTATTTGTTTCACTCCGAAAACTTTGATATACCTCAAAGCCAGAGTTATCAGGAAATCTATAAGGAAATACCTTTGAAAAAAGTGGCACTTGGTTCAAAAATTATTCTAAAAAATATCTTCTTTGATTTCGATAAATCTACCCTCAGACCTGAATCTACCAATGAGTTGGAAAGGTTGTATGCTTTGTTGTTAGAATTGCCTAAGTTGAAAATTGAGATTTCAGGACATACCGACAATAAAGGAAGTGCAGAATATAACAAAAATTTGTCCAACAGCAGGGCTAAAGCCGTAGTTGACTACCTGGTGAATAAAGGTATCTCAAAAGACCGTTTGCAATATGCAGGCTACGGATTTGACCGACCAATTGCCGATAATGCGACAGATGAAGGCAGACAGTTAAATAGAAGAACCGAATTTGAGATTATCGCAAATTAGCCATGGTATTACCAAAGGAATTGATATAATTGACCGAATAGTATTTGATTAATCGGATATTCTTTTTTATCAGTTTGTTAGCTGCTCTTTGTGGCATGTTAACAAGCTGATAAAATTTAGGTGAATTGGTACTAGATCTAAAGTGTGGGAAATCTTGTGCTGGATTATATCTATTAAAAAAGTCAACCAGTTTGGCTTCATTTCACTAAACCTAAATGGCTGTTTTCTATACCCGCATTAAGCATTATAAAACATGAAATTGCTTAATCGATTAAGAAAATCAACCATTTTGACTTTAATTCTTTGTATCAAAATGGTAATTTTCTTGATCGGGGAAATCAGATAGTTCGGCTCTTTTCTCTTCTCCTATTGTAAGAGTAAATTGGGTTTAATATAAAAAACCAAACATCCACAATGGAATAGTATTTCCTGTACCAATTAGGATATCATCCATTGCAATAAAACTATTTGGTATATTGGTTATTTGTGTATAATTTTTGCTTTTACCACCTACTTCAAACAAGAATTCATCGTTTACCAGAAAGTCGCCTGATGGCGGAAGTTTCAAGTTATATTTGTTATTTAGCATACTTGCAAAAAAACTCTCCCTCAATGCCCCTTTTTCTACCATTGATCTGCCTAGATAAAATAAGTTGGTATTGTGCAAATACAGTTTATCCGGTTTTGACATAAGAGAATATGATTTGCCTTTATTCCAGAGCATTTTTATGATAGATGCTTTTTCCAAATAATCCAGGTATCTATACAAAGTGCCTCTGTCCAAATTAAGATTTGCCCCAAGTTTAGTAATATTAGGTGTAAAAGGTGCTTGTGTGGTTAGTATGTAAATAAGCTTTTTCAATGTTGGAATTTTGGAAACCTCCACACCTAATAATTGTGGCATATCTACCTCTAGGGTAATATTTAGTACATTATTCAGCTTTCTGTGGTAATTTTTTTTGCCTTCCAGATAATATGGATAATAGCCATGTTCCAGATATTGCTGAATATAAGCGGCAGGCTTTACTTGTTTACTGATAGTATTTGCAATATCAATGTGGTTTGAAACCAGTTCATTCAACGTAATAGTAGGGATCGTTAAACCTGTTTCAATATTGATGTATTCTCTGAATGACAATCCGGGTACCTGCCATTCCACAGCTCTTCGACTTAAGTCGACCTGTCCTTTTTGTATGTCCAGAATACTGGAGCCGGAAATTACAACCTTCATTTGCTTATACCGGTCATTTATATTTTTTAATTCCTGACTCCAGTTTGCATATTTATGTATTTCATCAATATATAGATGTGTACCACCTTTTTGAAAATGCGTATCAGCGATTTCTAACAGACTGTATTGAGCAACCAGCAAATCATCCATACTTATGTATAGGACCTTTTCGCTCGTGCCAAATTTTTCCAGAATATGCTGGATCATAATAGTGGTTTTGCCTGAGCCTCTTGCTCCAAGTATTACTGTAAGTCTTTCATCCCAGTCAATTACGTCAATATAGTATCTTCTAAAACTGGCATAAAATGATGCTAATTTTCTTTGATGCTCAATATATATATCAGCAATTTTTTCCAGATCTGCCATAATGCTGTTTATTTAATTCAACATTTAATTCGCTTTATTGTTGTATTGATTCAACAAAAATAAATAAATATGTTGCATATATTCCACATAATAAATTAATTATTTTATCCCGGAAAAAGCAATAGAAATAAAATATTGCTTTTTCGGGTTAAGAGAATCAACCATTTTGACTTTAATTCTTTGTTTCAAAATGGTGATTTTCTTGATCGGGGCAGGTAGTTCAGCTCGTTGCTCACTAAAATGGGTTAATTATGATACGATATGCTATAACCTGTTTGAGTGAAACAAAAAAAGGGTCTGATTAGCATTTAATCAGACCCTTTTAAATTGGCTAAAAATTTTATTTCAACAGCCTTCTCAGAATTTTGCCTACGTTGCTCTTTGGCAGTTCGTCCCTGAATTCAATATGCCTAGGTATTTTATAGTTAGTAAGGTATTTTTTACAGTGCTCTTTAATTTCTTCTGCCGTCAGAGACTTATCTTTCTTTACTATAAAAGCTTGCACTGCCTCGTTTGTATTGTCGTCTGGTATACCTTTTACTCCTGCTTCCAATACTTTTGGGTGCATAGTAATGGCATCTTCAACCTCGCTAGGGTATACATTAAACCCTGAAACGAGAATCATCTCTTTCTTACGATCTACAATTTTAAAGAAACCATCTTCATTTACTTCTGCAATATCTCCGGTTTTGAACCAACCATCAGCAAAGGCTTTTGCAGTTTCTTCCGGTCTGTTCCAATAACCAACCATTACTTGCGGACCTTTAGCTAAAAGTTCGCCCGGTTGGTTTACTCCAACTTCATTTCCATCATCATCTACCAATTTTATTAGGGTAGAAGGAAAGGGTAGTCCAATAGAGCCGATTTTTATTCTTCCATCAACCAGATTACAGCATAGTACCGGCGAGGTTTCAGTTAGTCCATATCCTTCGGCAATGCTTACACCGGTTAACTTTTTCCAACGTTCGGCTACCGATTTTTGAACTGCCATACCACCGCCAACGGCTACTTTTAAAGTCGAAAAATCGATGGTTTTGAATTCTTCCTGATTCATCAATCCATTATACAATGTATTCACTCCGGTTATTAAAGTGAATTTGTTTGCTTTAAGGTCTTTTATAAAAGATTTCATATCCCGTGGGTTGGTAATCAGGATATTTTTGGCACCATATTTCAGCATGAGCAACAAATTGCAGGTAAATGCAAAAATATGGTAGAGCGGTAAAGCTGTAATAACTACTTCTTGTCGTTCTTTTAAAATGGGTTTAAACCATTCGTAGCTTTGAGCCATATTGGAGTAAAGATTTCGGTGTGTAAGTGCCGCTCCTTTTGAAACACCCGTGGTACCACCAGTGTATTGCAAAAATCCAATATCTGTACCTTTTCTTTCAGGTTTGGTCCAGCTATGCAGTTTGCCGTCTTCCAGTACTTTTTTGAATGGAATAGCTGTGGCAATATGATATTTAGGGACCATTTTTTTGATGTACTTAACTACAAAATCAGTAATTGGCCCTTTGAGGCCACCCAGCATATCGCCTATATGGGTTATAATAACGGTTTCGATGCCTGTTTCCGGAAGGATTTTTTCCAGCTTGTCAGCAAAGTTGGCAAGTATAACTATAGCTTTGGCTCCTGAGTCATTAAACTGATGCTTCATCTCATGCTCGGTATACAAAGGGTTGGTATTTACGATAACCAGACCGGCTTTGAGAGCCCCAAAAATAACCACAGGCACCTGTAATAGATTTGGAATTTGGATGGCAATTCGATCTCCGGGTTTAAGATTGGTATGGTACTGCAAAAAAGCGGCAAAATTGGTTGCAGCCTCGTCTACTTCTTTAAAAGTAAGTACTTTGCCCATGTTGGAGTATCCGGGCAGGTCTTTATATTTTTCTATGCAGTGCTCATAAAAATCAATCAGCGATGAAAATTTATCCGGGTCAATTTCGTGTTTGACTTCTTCGGGATAATGCTTAAACCAAGGATAGTTATTCATATGTACAGGTAATTAGATAAAAAATTTAATAATCGGAAAAGGTATAATTTATATAAATAAATTCACATTTGTATAAATACGGTCAAAAGCTAATACCGGGTTACAAAACCATTGACCAATATTAAAAAATCAAAGTATAATTGAGGAAAAATGTTTACTGATTAAATCCTGTTAATTTATTTTTTGTTTTCATTTACAAGAGGTACAATCCATTCGTTTTTGCCAATATGATTCCAGGGCACAGCTGCCAGGTTGACTTTCGGATCTGTATATGCTTGATATGGCCTACCATTAAGGCTTACAGTGCTATATGCATACATTTCTATTGGCTCTATCCCTTTGTTTTGGTAATACTTTTTGCTGTATTGTACAAATTGCCAGATCATGTCAGGAGATTTGGCCATGGAGTTTTTTTGTCTGGGAGTGGCACCTATTGTAATAGGATCCAGATACCATGTTTCCTGAGTTTTCGGGTCTACGCATTTAAAATATATATTTCCGGATTTGGTTCTGAGCATCATACGCCAGCTCATACGGTGGCCTTCTTCTGTCCAGTTTACCTCCGATCCAAAGGCGTGATGTCTGAGAGGCATGGCAATCTGAAACAGAAAATAGACAAACAAAAGCATAAATAGTGGACTAGAAATATACTTAGTTTCAAGATGTTGAGGTATTGAGTGCTTGTCTTGAAAAAATCGTTTCTCTATTTCATTGGCAGGAAAGAAAAGTATTAAAGATCCAAGCATCATATACGGAAATGTACCAATCTGAAATACTATGGAGTTAAACAAATGAAAAACTATAGAAGCTAATACGGCAATCCATCTGGTTTTTTTCCACAATAGTGCAGGTACAACAAACAAATCAAATAAAATTCCACCAATAGCCAGTGTTTGGATTAGGTAACTATTGGCAAGCCAGCTACCTAATAGATGGCCAGTTAACCAGATTTTTAATGGAATACCAGCAATCCAATCAGGATATATTTTGGCTATGGCTGCATAGAAATATACAATTGCCAGTTGCAGAATAATACTATTTACCGACCAGGCAGGGCAGTGAAATTGCTTTTGAGTAATACCCCACTTGCAATCAAGTGAAAAGCGCTTTCCGGCAGGTACAACAGCCATTATAAAACCTAATAATATCATCAGATAGTAATGGTTGTTGTAATGCTGCTTTTGCATAAGGTAGGATGTAGTCCATAAAAGAGTAAAAGCTACCGTAGAAAAGCGATACAAGCAACCAAAAGCTATACCCAATCCTGTGAGAGCTATAAGGCTGTAATGTATGTACATATAAGGGCCATGCAAGGCTCGTAGAAACTCAAAACCAATAAAAGTAAAGTTGAAAGTTGTGTCGACAAAAGTTTCCTTAACCCAACCTAATACCAAAGCACCTGCACCTTCTGCAAATACAACCAGTCCAAATGCTATACGAAACAGTTCCAGCGTAACATTTGAAATTGGCTTGTTTAAAAAGTACTTGTAGCGAGAGTTAACAGAAAGCATTGAAAACTTGATTTTTGGAATTGAATAATGAGGATATAAAGGTAAGAGGTAAATTTGTCCTGAAAAAATACTTTATTGAATGATATTTTAGTTATCACTACAAAAATTAGCTATTTATTTTTGTCTGGATATAAATTACAAGCGTTTGAAATCTTTTAATAATTATACATCTGCTATGAAATACCTGGTTGGAATAAGTATTATTCTTTCTATGGTATCCTGGTATACAGCCAGAATAGGATTGGGTGAGCTTTACCCTTTTTTTTATTATAAGCTTTATAGTCAACCCTCGGCATCAAAAGGGTTTGATGAGAATCTAAGAGTGTATACTATGCAGAATACTATATTGACCAGAAAACCTATGGAGGATATCCACTCATTTTCAAAGGACGACATAATGTATTCGTTGTCCTATCATGTCCAGGATACGTTGCAGGGCAAACAAAAACTTGCACAATTACTACATTATTTATATCCTGATCAGGGGCCATATTGGATTTATAAAGAGACATTTTCTATAAAAGAGATACTGAAAAACGCCGAACGTTATGACACCATTTTGGTTGCAAAAATTCAATAGCAGATTGGGGCTTTTTCGTTTTCAGTCTGTAGAAAGTATTGAAAATGAATCGGTGTTTCTGAATTTTACTTTTACGTATGCTGAAAAACTATTTCGCTGGTTGGTGCTTTTTTGGCTTATATATCAGTTAGGTATATATATTAGTTTGAGCACTCGTCCTGTTGAATTGTTTATACCGATGAACTGGATTTCAAGGTTGGTGATGCCAACTTTTCCTGCTTCAGGAATTTATATCGGAATAGTATTACTTGCAGCTATATGCAATATCATTAGTATGTTTGGTCGGGGCAATATAGCTACAAAGAGTATGTTGGCTATATCGGTTTGGTATCTGAATATATTAACATGGAGTTATGGGCATTTTAGTCATTCAGGTCATTTGTTTGTGCTTACAAATTTGTTTTTGGTTTTTGTTCCTGCGGAGCGGAAAGGCAGTAATCTGGCCGATAGAGCCGGTGCTATCCGTTGGATGTATATCGGTTTGATGGTTACGTATAGCATGGCCGGTTTCTGGAAGATGTTGGGGTTGATTGCCCGATTTACTGTTTCTCGAGAGGGTATAAGTTGGTTAAATCCGGATGCAGCATTGTATAACGCCGTTTCCGGGTTTAGAAGTTGGGATTTGCCACTGGATAACTGGATGATACATCTTTTTACCATACCATATATCTGGCCGGTTTTAGTGGCTGCGATTTTTTTTATCCAGCTAATTAGTGTTTTGGTTACCATTAGGATTCCACTTTTCTATTGGATAGGTTTTTCGACTGTTGCATTTCATATATTCAATACAGTTTTTATGAAAATTGAGTTTATACTGGCACCATTGATTTTGCTCATATTATTTTTCCCATATCACTTGCTTTTAGGCAGTTTATACAGATTGCAACTTAATCCTGTAAGGGAATATACGTACTCCGGCAATGGACTAACTGCCATGTATATTCGTCAATATAATAACCAAAAGGATGTATATACAGGGTTTTATGCGTTGCGAGAACGCTATCTGGATGAGAAAAAATGGTTTGCAGGCTGGTTTTATTTGCCTGGTTTGTCTATACTGGTTTCGCTTGTTTGGAAGTTGTTTGGGCAAAAAAATAAGGAGACTTCTGTTGAAATCTCCTTACTGAAGCAATTTGTGAATAACCAACAAGTGAAAGGTTGATTGCAATAAATTGTTGAAATTATTTCATGTTGTGAAACACATTCTGGACATCGTCATCTTCTTCAAATTTGGCAAGGAGCTTTTCTACTTCTTCTTCCTGTTCAGGAGTTAGCTCTTTGGTGTCAACTGGTACTCTTTCAAAATCACTGCTGATGACTTCAAAATTTCCGTTTTCAAGATAATCCTGAATTTTTCCAAAAGCCTCGAATTCACCGTAGATGATTATTTCATCTTCCAGTAAACCAATTTCCTCTGCTCCAAAATCGATCAGTTCAAGTTCGAGTTCTTCTATATCAATAGTATCTTGTTTTTTGACTTTGAAAATACATTTTCTTTCAAAAAGGAAATCCAGCGAACCAGTAGTGCCCAGGTTGCCTCCTGAACGGGTAAAGAAGCTTCTAACATTGGCAACTGTTCTGGTAGGGTTGTCGGTAGCTGTTTCTACTACAATGGCTATACCGTATGGTCCATAACCTTCATAAACCATTTCTTTGTAATCTTCCTGTTCTTTGGAAGAAGCTTTTTTGATAGCACGCTCAACATTGTCTTTGGGCATGTTAGCTGCTTTGGCATTTTGAATGATGGCACGCAGTCTGGAATTGGAGTTAGGATCAGGTCCGCCGGCCTTTACAGCCATCACTATATCTTTTCCGATTCTGGTAAAGGTTTTGGCCATATGCCCCCAACGCTTCATTTTTCTGGCTTTTCGGAATTCAAACGCTCTTCCCATGATATATTCAGTTTATCTGATTTTTATATTGAACCCGAAATTTAAGACTTTGATTTTATAGTTTCAAGATTATAAGAAACTACTCTGGAAAACAGAAAAAAAATGTTGATGTAGGATACAGAAAAAGCTGTTATAAATGATTTTAACGTAGGTTCTTTTTTAAAAAAATGGTTTTTAGCACACAGCCATGTACTATTCGATATCCTTTATGTATGGAATCTTCACATCCTGGTATTGTGGTAATCTGGATTTGAGATTCTTCATGGTTTTTAATGGTCCGTCGGACAATCCAAGATTGACTACCCAAGCTGGCAAACTACCTCCCGGATCAACAGCTATAAGATATACAATATCCATAGTGTTTTTATTCTTTGGTGTAATAATCCAGTGCGCTTCATACTTTGGAACACGAACTTTATTTCGATTCACTGGTGTATAATTATAAATACCTTTTCCTATTATATCTATAACTCCATTATCTGAATTTTGAACAACTTTGGTATGTACAATTAAGTCTCGATCATCTACGGGCCATGGTGCATCAGTTACCTGATAATGAATGGTTTCGGTTGCGGATATTTCTTTAAGTAGCCTGGATTCGCTGCATGCATAGATCCATTTGGTGAAATCTTCTTTGATAGAAAGTGCGTGTACAAGACCCGAAGCAGTTGTTTTTAACGTACAGGTAATTTTGATTTCTTTGAAGTTTGAACCTTCCCGATCTCTTGAAAATACCTTAATTCCATCTTCCTCTTTTCTTAATTTCCATCCTTTTTCTTTGCTATTGAGGCTATCAACACCAACTATTATTTGCACTAGGAGAAAAATGGAGAGAAATAAATAGTTCATGTATTAGTGCAATATTTTTAGTTTATGCGGGTTCAATTTATACATTTTTGAAAAACATAAAAAAACTGAGCAAGGCATAACACAGGTTTATTGAATTGTAGAATTAACAAATATAAGTCAGTTCTGTTATGTAAGTTTTCCAGTATTTAATTGTTCTACTTTTTATTGAATAATTAATACTTTTGGTTACTTTCCTACGTATAGTGGTATTTAACGAAGGTGTAATATAAATTAATTTGTATGGATTTTATGGGTAACAAATTTACAATTAGTCTTTTGTCTTTGTTTTGTCTGGTAAATACTGCGGTATTTGGGCAGGATTTCACTGCTGGTCAGTATGACAAAGCCTTATGGATGACCACTCGATTTTATGGTGCTCAGCGATCAACTGATATCAATCATGCTGAACTTCAGGATAACTGGATTATACAGGATTACTTACCTAGTGGGGTAACTGCAAGCAAAAGAGGTATTTCTTTTGCCCAGGATTCCGATGCAGGTTATGATTTATCAGGTGGTTGGTTTGATTGTGGTGACCACGTGTTTTTTGGACAAACGGGTTTCTATTCAGGATATATGCTTTTAAAAGCGTATGATGTGTTTCCGGCAGGTTTTGACGACTACTACGATGTTAGTTACAGTGGTTATAGAAGTTCCGGAGATTACAGCTGGGAAGGCGGAAAAGGCGTACCAAACGGAATACCAGATGTGTTAGACGAGGCCAAACATCAAACCGACTTGTTTATAAAAATGGCTAGAAATAGCACAACCTTTTATTTTGAAAAAGGTCATGGAGACTGGGATCATCAACAGCGCGTTACTTCTGTGAAAATGCAAACAAACTCGCAAGGTACAGGTGGTGAACCACGACCAATGTGGAAAAATCCTAATGATGCCTCTATGCCTGCTATGTGTAGTGCAACCCTGGCACTTATGAGTAGATTGTACAGGCCATTTAACCCGGCTTATGCGGATTTATGTTTACAACATGCCAAATATGCTTACGATTATGCAATTACTAAATCAGGAGTTGTAGGTGCAGCAAGTGGTGGTTTTTATTCAGGTAATGACAACTGGAAAAACGGTAAAGGCATTATGCTGGCCGAAATGTATATGGCTACCGGTCAGGCAACATACAGGACTCAGGCTCATGCTATGACTACCGGTTCAGGAAATACTGGCGATGTGCACCCAAATGCGGGATATACTTTTGATTATGGTAATACCGGAGAGATAGCACTTTATGCATTGGCCGAAATAAACCACCCTACAGCTAAGGCACATTTTAACCAACGAATTGAGAATTCTTTTATAGCCGCTACGAATTATAATGGCGAAGGTGCGTATAGAAATGGTGGAGGATGGGGTAAACTGCGTTATGTTGGGAATGCTGCTTTACTTGTAGCTCTTTATGACAAAATGAAGGGGAATGCAAACCTTACAAACAGAGTGTACGACAACGTAGATTATATATTGGGAGGGAATTCTCAGAAGCAATCATACATAGTAGGTTTCAAACCGGATAACTCTTATAAAACACCTTCTCAGGCACATCATAGAAATGCTTACCATTACGAGGGTAATAATAATAATGCTGTTATTACACTACCTGCAAAAAACCAGCAATTTGGTGCATTAGTGGGAGGGGCCCTGGATGGAAGTTATAACAATCTGTGGACTGATTATGTAAACACAGAAGTTTGTGTCGATTACAATGTTGGTATTGTTGGTGCTTTGGCAGCTATAAAAGAGAAATTGGCAGCTGTTGATACAAATAAATTCTACGCTCAGTGTTCTAAACCTGGCAACCTTGGTAGTGATCAAACCCTTTGTGGAGTGGGTAGTATTGTTTTAAATGCAGGATTGCCTGCAGCGGCTTACAGAACTATCTCATGGTATAAAGATGATGTATTTCAAGGAACCGGAACCTCTAGAACCGTTACCAGCGGAGGTGTTTGGAAGGTTGTTGTAGATTCAGCTGGTAAATGCTCCAGAACTTCTTCTATTGTTGTGTCGAGTGCATTGCCAAATCTAGATCTTGGCGCAGATAGAGAGCTTTGCTCAGAAACTTCGGCTACACTAAATATGGGTGTAAGTGGCCCGAGTATTCAATACAAATGGGAAAAAAATGGAGCAGAAATCAGCAATGCAATTGGTGTTTCTTACACAGTAACAGAAGCTGGTACATATAGAGGAACAATAAGTGCTAGCGGCTGTCCTTCTAAGTTTGATGAAGTTGTAATTACCTCAAAGTTATTATCTGTTCAGAACGATATACTTTGCGCACCTGGAATTGCCGATCTGAAAGTATTAAGCAGTGGTGGACCTTTTGAGTGGTACGCAACTGCTAATAGTTCTACCATATTAAATACAGGCACAAGTTATACCCCAAATGTAAATGCCAACACTACATTTTATGTAAAAGATGGTAGTTCCATTGCTGTTACAGCAGGGCCTTCTTCTACAAACCATACGTTGTCAAGTCCTCAGAATGGCGGAAGTATAGGGATGAGTTTTACTGCTGCAAAAGCATTTGCTATAACGCAGATGAAAGTAATACCTTATGTGTATGGTTGTAATCCTGGTGATATGGTTTCAGTTACATTTACCTTAAGTAAAAGTGGAACATCAGTAGGTACATTTACTTCTAATGGTGTGGCATGTACCGGTACGGGGTCTTCAACTTTTTATACATTAAATTTTGACACGCCGATAAATGTTCCATCGGCAGGAGATTATGTACTTACTCCATCTTCAGGGAATCAGCTGGTTTGGTTTAATTCTGGTGCAAATTTCACTACTATGGATGCAGCAGGCGTAATGGATATTACCGGAGATACAAGAAGTGATGCTGCAACATCTTTTCCGGCAATGTTTGATATCAAGCTTCAGGCTGGTTCTACCTGTGCAAGAACTCCTGTAAAAGCAACCGTAGATCCTTTGGCAGATTGTGGGCCAATTACATCTATCTATGACAGTCAAAATACTGAAAGTGCCATTGGAATATACCCAAATCCATCTGCAGAGAATTTTACCATAAAGGCTTTGAATCTTCAGGGTGTAAATATGGTGAATGTATATGATGATCTAGGGCGTATGGTTGAGACTTTTGATCCAAAATCCACGCAGGTATTTGGCAAAAATCTGTCAGCAGGTATGTACCATGTTGTGATATACCAGGATGGTAAAATCTTGAAAAGTATGAATGTAGTAAAAAAATAAACTTTCAAATTTGAATATTTTAAGAGGTTGCCCATATAGGCAGCCTCTTTTTTTTGTCTAAAAAGTACGGACAAATATAATCCTATAGTCAGTTTTTATTTAAAAGAGGAAATGAGTTATAAAACTGTAAAGGGTTAATTTGAAGGATATATAACTTTTGTAATGCGAAATTGATCTTGTGTAGAATGGTGTGGTTATAGAATTAAAACTTACATGCGGAAGGTGCAGGTTAACAAACGATTAACATAGTACTAACATGGAATTTATAGTGCAAAGCTAACTTGTTGCAAAAAGTTAGATGAAGAAGTATATAATAATTACACCTGTATTGCTAATTCTATTATTTGGTTGTCTTGCATTTATTAATTCAGGTAGGAAACAACAAGTAAAAATCAGAGGCAGTGAAACGCTTTATCCACTTTGTTTTGCTTTGATTGACACCTATCTAAATGATAGAAGAAATGTAAAATTTGATCTTAAGTCGGAAGGATCTGAAATTGGCATTTCTGCTCTTAAACGAAGAGAAACGGATATTGCCTTGTCATCAAGACCGTTAAATGTTGGCGAGAAGGTGTATCTGCAGGAGGGAAATATCAAATACAGGGAAGTGATAGTAGCCTACGATGCACTGGCTATTGTGGTGAATAAACATAACAAGGTTACTAGTTTGGACAACAGTCAGGTAAGCGATATTTTTTCAGGAAGAATAACCAATTGGAATCAGCTAGGAGGTGAGGATCACCCGATTTATGTCTATACGCGCGATCCAAATTCAGGTACTTACAACTATTTTAATAGTTTATTTTTGAATACCGGAAGTCCTGTTAAATCAGCCATACCTGTTACTGAGAATTATGAGATTATCAATAAGGTAAAAGAGAATAAATATGCGATTAGTTATATAGGGTTGGGCTATTTGAATGAAGAGGTAAAAGGCATAAGCATTTCTATGGATAAGAAAAATTATATTTTACCCAATTGGCACAATGTGCAAAGTTTACTGTATCCGGTTATACGCCCATTGTATATTTATGCTTTAGCAGAAGATAATCAAAAAGTTAAAGATTTTGTCGAATATGCATTGTCGGCAAAAGGACAACAAGTAGTTATGCAAAGTAACTATATACCGGTTAGAAACACAGAAGTACAAATGAGGCATATAGCACCGGTGCCGTTTTAGGGGGAGGGTAGAACTAGAAATCTAACCGATATTGCCAAAGGTATAGACCAGGCTCAAGCGGCAACCCAGGATGCTATTGATTATTTTCAGGGAGGCAATGTGGTGGGCAATGTGCTTACTGGTTCATTGGGTGAAACTGCCGTGGCAGGAACCATAAATCCCAATACCAGCCGGGCAACCGTAAGCGGCAATACCATCACCATAGATGGCAAAACAGTAACCGTTTCTTCCCTGCCTGCACTTATAAAGGACGATGCCGGTACTATTTTTCAGGTAAAGGCTGATGGCACCGTAACCAAGGTAGCAACCTATGATACCGCCCTGGCAACAGCACAGGATCCTGACATGAAAGATGGATCTGTGATTTTTACAGCCAACAAAGATGCAAGCTATGCATTTGATGCCTGGCAATCTAAATTTAACGGAGTAATACAGCTTGAAAGAGAATATGAACTGATAGGAGCGGGGTATCGTGTACCCGCCAAGCTGATCTTGCCGGGTGAGGTTGATGCAGTAGATGCCAACCTGCAAAACAGTTCCTATAATACTTCCCATATAAAATTTGCCAATGGCCAGGGAGCAGTCTTTAATCATACCGTTAAAAACGGCAAGTTTACCATAAAACTGGCCGGTGGACCTGCCGGAGACGGGCAACACATCTATGCCTGGTATGTAAACGGAAACGACAAAAAGGTTATCGGCAAGCTCTTGCTGGCAAGTTACGCACCACAACAAAAACAGGTGGTGGTTATACCGGTCAAAAAATCGACCTACTCAGCCTCCGATTACGCAGAAGGTTTAAATAAAGCGTATGCCAAACTGGGTATCAACTATACCGTAACGCTGGATAACAGCTTTATAAACAACCGCACCTGGGACCTGGATGGCAATGGCAAGGTGCAATACTCCGGCAGTAAGTTGTTGAGCACCGATTATAAAGGCGAAGAGGCCGCTATGATACAAGCTTATGCGGACTTCAAAGGGGGAGTAGACAAACTCGATCCACAAACGGCCTACTTCTTTGAGGTTTATGAAGCCTCCAACCTGGAGGATAACCTCTTGGGCAAAATGCCGGCCGAGGAGCAGTTCGGGTTTTTGTATACAGGTGGAGCCACGCGGTCAGGTATGGCCAATACCATTGCCCATGAGATTGGCCATGGGGCATACCATATGGAGCACTCGTTCCATAATTTGTATCTAAAAGAAGGCTCAAAAACCACTACCCAAAACCTTATGGACTATGCCGGTGGCTATGAGTTGTGGAAGTACCAGTGGGATATAATTCATGATCCCGGTCATGTTTGGGGGGTGTTGAAGAGGGATAGGGATGGGGAGATGGTAGGAAGTAAAGGTAATGTTTAATCTTTTTTAGAACTAATTAGAAAAACCACTGCTTCTGGGACAAATATAAAATTAAATAAAAATTATATTAATTCGGAATTAATCTGGGAAGAAGATGAAGTGGAATTTTCTGATTTTGATTATATATTTTATAATATTTCAATCGAATTTACTGAATTATCACAATCTGTATCATTTAATCCAGGGGAATATTTTGAATATATTGATATAGGTTATATTTGGAATGATTATGAAATTAGATTTAATGATAACTCAGGAAATCTTTTGTTGAAAGTAATTTTAGGATCAAGATATGACTTGAAAAAATTAGAAGAATACTTATTTGGAAAATGTGATTATTGGTCAATTCTTTTAGCAATCCATAATGCAACTGTAAATAATAAATCCTTAAATTTAAATTTTTTATCAGGTTGTATTAGAATAGATGATTTAGAAGATAGAAAAATAGATGATGTATTATTTAAGAAAATTTATGCTTCATTCTCTCAAAACGTATCAGAAGGCACTTCGGTAATTGTTAATCCAAATAAGGATTATAAATCAACATCTACTGGATTTGAAATTTTTCAAGGTGAAACAAAAGTATTTACAATTAATTATTTTGATAATTCAATAAGTGGTGATCAATATAAACTTAATAAGAATAAGTTAGAAAAGTGGTTGTTTAATGGTGAAAATTCAGAACATCCTACACCAATTTATCCAATTACAGGTGAGCAATTAAAAAACATTTTTGATATACCTTTGGATAGGTGTGATGAAGTAGCAAATTTAATTAATAAATACAGTACTGAGTTTGGATTAGATAGTAAACTAAAGATGTCTCACTTTATTGGACAAATTGGCGCTGAAACTAAACTAACTCATTTAACTGAAAACTCTTATTCAAGTTCGAATATAAAAACTTCATTAAAAACGAGAACTTGTAGAACTCAAAATAATCAAAAGATTTTAAAATATTGTGATTTATTTGAAAATCATAATTCTACCACAACAACTGGTAATAGTTTTCCCTTCTGTGATAATTCTATTATAATACCTTTAGATGTGGTTGTAAATAGTAAAACTACCCAAGATAACCAAGAAGTAATAAATGGGGTAACTTATGCTACAAAAGATTATATGAATAATAGAAGTAATCTTACTGCTAAATCTTTATATTACACAGGAAGTCCAAATAATATGACTTTTTTTAATTACGTGTATGCTCATCAATTAGGAAATGGAAATATTGCATCTGGCGATGGATCAAGGTTTAGAGGACGTGGATTCGTTCAATTAACTGGTTATTATAACTATAATGCATTTCAAACAAAATGGAATAATGTATATGGCACAAAAAAACCAATGAATTTTATTTGTAGATCGGCTGTTTGTGATGAAAATATAAAAAAGATTGCTGAAGATTTGGAAATTGCAATTTTATCTGCTTTAGTTTACTGGGATGATAATGAGGTTAATGAAATTGTAAGTGATTTGTCAAATGGAAATATTGACGAAGTCACAGTAGCCATTAATGGTTCCCTTAATGGGCAAGCTGAAAGAAGGTCTTATACTAAAAAGGCAAATGAACAACTACCATAATGAAAACTTTATATATACTATTACTTGTGTCTTTACCTTCACTTTTATATGGTCAGGAAGGTCAATTTAATTTAGATTCATTAAATGGAATTTGGGAAAATGAAAATGGACATATACATAATTATTTATTGATATCCGGTCACAAAAAAATTACAATATCAGGGTCTTTGGATTCTGAATATTTTATTAGAGAAAAGCCTTATGGATTATTGGGGCTAAAAAATATTGAAGCAAAACTTCCAAGTAAAATAAGTGAACTTGGTAAGGAAGGGAATAATATTATTACTTATGATGATTCAGTTAAGTATTTTGATAATAATGGAAATTTAAAACGTCCATTGTATAATAGTTTAATTTTATTCAACGAAAATATTGAAGATGAAAACTCTCTTAAAGCATTTAGTATAGTTGGAATTAATGGTAAATCGGATATATATTTTAAAATAAATAATATCCCTGATTTTGTTGTGAAAAAAATAAAGAGTAATAAAATTGATTGGAAGAAATTTAAAGATTTTTTAAATATTTTGGAAGCAACAATTATCAATGATAAAGTTTATATTTATAATAACTCTTATGAAAAAACGAGTATGTCTTTGTACAAGGGCGATAAAGTTGAAATTTTAAATAAGAAAGGTGATTAGATCAAAATTATTTATAATGATGGTAATATAATATATATTGGTTGGATAAAGTCAACATGGATTAATTAGAGATAAAATAGGGTCTCTGACCCTATAAGTGCCAATTGGAAATATATCTTATATTTGAGAATGGGAGATTCTTATCGCATTCAAGATCAATTTGACAGTATTATATAACCTGTACAGTTCATCAATGGGTAGATGTTGAAATACCATTTTTTTTCCCTTGGTTGGTAGTAACTCGCTTGCCGTGGATTTTTTTGCCTTGGTTGGCGTGTTAAAGGCAGCCCGCCGAGGTTGTGCCCTTGGCCAACCACAAAGTTATTCGTATAAATGAGTAAGCATTTTCCAGGAATCAGTGCCATCAAAATAGAATCGGGCACTTGAAT
>Ga0073929_1000726_pt1 | contig 40212 bp, 31 predicted proteins | sample DewCreD2012metaG_3_FD_76966 | JGI IMG/M metagenome (GOLD analysis project Ga0073929, IMG submission 76966) | Hot spring sediment bacterial and archeal communities from British Columbia, Canada, to study Microbial Dark Matter (Phase II) - Dewar... ... | reverse complement strand
GAGGCGTATCGTTTACGCAGTGGGTTGAGTTGGTATGAGGCGAAGCAGCGCATCGTTCGGGAGGCGATCCGTGCTTATTTGCGGCATCCTCTCTACATTATTCAGCCAACTGCGTAACTCCTATGCTGATTTCCTCACGGCTCGGCAGGAGGCGCGTCTTCCACATGCTTGTATTGAAGGGGCGCGCTCCGTTGCGACCGAAAACGAACGGCTCGGCAGGAGCCTCGCCCCCAAAGAATGAGATTCGACAGACCGCTACACCGTCGGCAAGCCCATCGCCTTCAGCCACGTTTGTAGCTTGGCGATGCGCTCCGTATCACGCTGGGGCAACGCCAGTGGACGCCCGCGACAATCCACCACCAGCCCGACCACGCCGCCCTCTGCGGTGACGGTCAGCGGTTTGCCCCGCCCCGCGCCCACGTCAAACGCGCGGGTGGGACGAATCTCCACCTCTATCTTCTCGCCTTCATTCAACGGGAACACGCGCAACTCTCCGAAGCGCAGCTGGTGTGTTTCCCCTGCCATGCGCAGTGTGCACACCTCGTCGCCCTCCTTGGTAGTGCCGACGGGTGCGATGCACGTGCCGAGAATCACCAGACAATCGCGTTCGAACACCTCGGTTGCCGCCTCGGGATGGATGGTAGAAAGCACACCCAGCTGAGGCATCATGAAGATAGAGTCCACCGTCAGCATGGTTACGCCCTCGGGCTGGTAGGCGTCCATCATCATCAGCGCAGCCTGCGCCCGGCGCGGAGCGTGGCTCAGCACGCCGCCGCTACCCACCAGCATGTCCAGCTCCATCATGTTCACCAGCGTCTTGCCCGTATCTTCCTGCGTCAACGCCTCGCCGATGGTGCGCTGTTGCTGTACGCCCTTCAGCCCACGCGCCAGCGATTTATGGTGTTCAAACGCCAAACGCAACGCCTCCCGGGCCACCGCCTGCTCCACATACAGGTCCTCCAGCGTCTGCGGGATGGTAGTGGGGCGTATCATCTTGTTGCGCAGGCGATTGCGCAGGTCGCGCTCATCTATTTCGAAGGGCAACCAGCGGCGGATGTTGGCTACCCCCGTCTCCACCAGCACGTTGCAGATGGAGTAGCTCATGCCCAGGTTCGCGCTCACCGTGCGATTGTAGACGCCGTTGAACACGGAGAACACGTCGGTGGTCGCGCCACCGATGTCCACACCCAGAATGTTGATACCGCGCATTTCGGCGATAGTCTGCATAATCTTGCCGACCGCGTTGGGGGTGGACATAATATCTGCGCTGGTCCAGCTGAGCAGTTTGCTATAGCCGGGCGCCTGCTGCATCACGTGTTCGAGAAACAGCTCATGGATGGCTTCGCGGGCAGGACCCAGGTTCTCGCGCTCCAGCGTAGGACGCAGGTTGTCCACGATGCGCAGGTCTACCCTGCCGTCCAGTAACTGCTTCACCGGGTCGCGGGCGTCCCTGTTGCCCGCGAAGATAACGGGCAGGCGCATCCCGCCCAGACGAGGGCGCGGGTCTGCCGCTACCAGCATCTCTGCCAGCTCCACCAGATGGGTCACCGTTCCGCCGTCGGTTCCGCCGGACATCAGGATCATATCGGGGCGCAACTGGCGGATGCGCTGTACCTTCTCGTAATCCTTACGTCCATCGTCCACAGCGATCACGTCCATAATAATCGCGCCCGCACCCAGAGCCGCACGCTGCGCGCTCTCCGCCGACATCACCTTCACCACACCCGCAACCGTCATCTGCAAGCCGCCGCCCGCGCTGGAGGTGGAAAGATAGGCATCCACGCCGGTGCATTCGTCGATTTGCGGGGTGAGAATCTTACCGTCGCGGATGAAGGTTTTGCCGGTCAGCTCTTCCAGTTCACGCACCGCATTGAGCACACCGACGGTCACGTCGTCGAATGGGGCTTCTACGGTGGTGGGGGCTTCACCTCGGGCTATCAGGCGATAGCCCTCCGGCTTCTTCTCTATCAATATCGCTTTGGTCGTTGTGCTGCCACAGTCTGTCGCAAGAATGGAACGGATTTCAGGCATATCTCCCGCTGCTCCATGAAAAATCAAGGTGGTGCAAATCCAACGGTAATAATATCCCAATACCGGACAGAAGTCAAATCAGGCTATACGTTTTCATACCTGTTGTTGCCTTCTCTATCCTCTCCACGCACCAGCCAGAGCTTCCAGTGAGGCCATTTCTGCCTGTCCAGTTTGACTTCAGTGGGCATGTAGCGCATGGTGTAGCCACAGCGGCGGCGCGGCGAGTGGTTGGCATGGGAACCGTGCAGTATCCACGCATCATGTAGCGACATCTCCCCTGCCCTCAGGATGATGTCTACCGCCTGCGACTCGTCCACGTCCGTTTCCAGATTCAGCACATAGCGCGAGGGGTCGTCCACCTCATGGTGTTCCACAGCTCCCCAGCGATGGCTGCCCGGGATCACCTTCATACAGCCGTTCTCCACATCCGAGTCGTCCACTGCCAGCCACACGGTCACTACCTTCATCGGGGAGAGGGGCCAGTAGGTAGCGTCCTGGTGCCAGGGCACGGGCAGCCCGTCACCGCCCGGCTTCGCGATGAAATGGCTGGAGAAGAGCACAATGTTGGGTCCGATAATCTGTTCCACCACATCCAGAATGCGAGGGTGCTGACACCATTTCATCAGGTACGGGTCGTCGAAGTGCGGATGGTCCAGGCTCTCTGGACGCTTGCCCGGCGGCAGGCTGGCGATGAGGTTGTCCACATACTGGCGCAACTCCGTCAGCTCGTCATCGGTGAGAACCCTGCCGTAAATCAGATAACCCTGTTGCTCGTAGGCGTTCAGCTCTTCGGGAGACAAACGGCGTGCTTGCATGAAAGGTTTCCTCCTTATGATTTAATCCGTTTCTTCCATTCGTTAATCTTCAGCAACGCTTCCAGCGGTGAGAGGGTGGTCACATCCAGTTTCTCCAGCTCCTCCACCACCGGGTGCTTCTCCGCCTCAAAGAGGGTGAGTTGCAGCTTCTGCTTCTTCACCTTCACGTTGGAAACCGCCTCGGCGTCGGGGGCGATCGCGCTTGCCATGCCGCCGCGCTGCGAGGACTGCCTTTCCAGTTCGCGCAGTATCTCCTGCGCCCGCATGACCACTTCCGGCGGCACACCCGCCATCCGTGCCACCTGGATGCCGTAGCTCTTGTCCGTTCCGCCCGGCAACACCTTGTGCAGCCAGATAATCTGCTCGCCCTGCTCCTTCACCGCCACGCGGTAGTTGCGCACGCCGGGCATCAGGTTCGCCAGCTCGTTCAGGTAATGGTAGTGCGTGGCGAACAGCGTCTTACAGCCAATCTGCACCAGCGCCTCGGCTACCGCCCACGCAATGGCGAGACCGTCGTAGGTACTGGTTCCGCGCCCGATTTCGTCCAGCACCACCAGACTGCGCTCGGTAGCATGGTTCAAGATGGTGGCGGTTTCGGTCATTTCCACCATGAAAGTGGATTGCCCCGTTGCCAGTTCATCGTGTGCGCCCACGCGGGTGAAGATGCGGTCAATCAGTGCGATTTCCGCCTCGTCGGCGGGCACAAAGCTGCCGATATGCGCCATCAGGCAGATGAGTGCAACCTGCCGCAGATAGGTGCTTTTGCCGCTCATGTTGGGACCGGTGAGCACAATCATCCGCTGTTCGTCGTCCAGCAGGCAGTCGTTGGGGATGAAGGTCTGTATGCCGAACCGCTCCACCACCGGATGCCTGCCGTTGCGGATGCGGATGTGCGTGCCCGTATGCACTACGGGGCGATGATAGTCGTAGCGCACCGCCACCTCGGCGAAGTTCGCCAGCACATCCAGCTCGGCAACCGCGCGGGCGATGTCCAGTATCTCCGGCGCGTGCAGGGCGACCTCCTCGCGCACCATGCTGAACAGCTCCTGCTCCAGAATGAGCGCGCGCTCTTCCGCCCCGGTGATTTGCGCTTCCATCTCCTTCAGCTCCGGCGTGATGAACCGCTCGCCGTTGACGGTAGTCTGCTTGCGCATGTAGTCGGCGGGCACTTTGGAGAGGTGGGGCTTGGAGACTTCGATATAGTAGCCGAAGACCGCGTTGTAGCCCACCTTGAGCGAGGGGATGCCGGTGCGCTCGCGCTCGCGCAGTTCCAGCTCGGCAATCCACTGTTTGCCCTCGCGTTGCGCGCGGCGGATGGCGTCCAGTTCGGCGTGGAAGCCGTCGCGAATCACGCCGCCGTCCTTCAGCGTGGCGGGTGGGTCGTCCACGATGGCACGGGCGAGGAAGCCCACCAGGTCGGGCATTCCGCGAATGGCTTCGCGAAGATGCTGCAGACGCGGCGTTCGCACCGGTTGCAGGGCGGCGTGCAGTTCGGGCAGAACCTGTAGCGATTGCCTCAGCGCGGCGAGGTCGCGCGGCGACGCCACACCGGTAGCGATGCGCGAGGTCAACCGTTCGAGGTCGCCCAATCTGCCCAGCTGGTGGCGTACCTCCTCGCGCGTCAGCGAATCGTTGACGAACTCCTGCACACACCCCAGACGCTCTTCAATCGCCTCCACACTCTGCAACGGCTCATCCAGCCAGCGACGCAATAGACGTGCGCCCATTGCGGTGCGTGTCATGTCCAGCACTTCGATCAGCGTGCCTTTGCGCGAGCCGTCCACCAGCGAGCGGGTGAGCTCCAGGTTGCGCCGTGCCGCCGCGTCCAGATACATGAAACCGTCCACCGAGTAGGTGGAGAGGGTACGGATGTGCTGTAGCGCGGACACCTGGTTGCGCTTCAGGTAGCGCAGCACCATCGCCGCCGCCTCTAATCCCACCGAGTAGTGCTCGCACCCGAAACCGCGCAGGGATTGCGTCTGGAAGTGCTGTAGCAGCAGCTGGCGGGCGTCATGGCGGTCGGCGTACTCCTGCGGGTCGTACAGGGTGACGGTCGCGCCGCACGCTTCCTCGATGGCTGCCGCGAGGTCGGTGGCATCTTTGGGCACGAGGCACTCCGCCGGCTGCAGACGCACAATCTCCTGCACGACGCGCGCGATGGTGGCTTCCCCGCTAATCTCGGTAGCGAGGAACTCGCCGGTGGACACATCCACCACGCCCAGCCCCGATAGCTTCTCTCCCGCTACCGCCGCCACGAGGTAGTTGTTACTGCGCTCCTCCAGCATGGAGTCTTCCAGCACGGTGCCGGGCGTGAGCACGCGGGTGACTTTGCGCTTGACCAGCCCCCTTGCGAAACGGGGGTCTTCCATCTGGTCCATCAGCGCAACCTTATACCCTTTTTGCACCAGCCGGGCGACGTAACGTTCTACCGCGTGGTAGGGCACGCCCGCCATCGGCACGCGCCCGTGCTTGCCGTCATCGCGCCCCGTGAGCACGATTTCCAGCTCGCGCGCGGCGATTTCGGCGTCCTCGCCGTACAGTTCGTAGAAGTCGCCGACGCGCATCATCAGCAGCGCTTCCGGATACTCCGCCTTCGCACGGAAGTACTGCTGCAACATGGGAGTTTGAGGTTGAACAGTTCTGGACGTAGCCATATCGTTAGACCCACACTCTGCGCGCCATCCGAATCACCTCACACACGATTATACCAGAACCCTGCCCCCGCTGACACTGGACGGCGCAACCGCGATGGGAGCAACTTCGCCGGCTGATGAACTTTGAAAAAATAGTTGCATCTATGCGACGAGCACCTCCTGCCCCTCCCCCTGTGTGCGGGAAAGAGGATACTGGGCGCGGATTTGCGGCTAAAGCCGCACCCTTTCCAACCAAACCCTGCCTTTGCAGGGTTACACAGCCAGCGCAGGCTGGCTTCGTCTGAAAAGGAACGGCTTCAGCCGTAAAGACCCCTCAATCTGGCGAAGTCGGCTCGGCAGGAGCCTCGCCCTCCCCATGCTGGCATTGGATGGTCGCGCTCCGTCGCGACCATAAACCAAACGGCTCGGCAGGAGCCTCGCCCTCCCCAGAAAGAAACCTTGCCAGACCAATAGCACAACATAATTTTGTTTATTTGTTCAAAGTTCATTGAGATTCTTCGCTTCGCTCAGAATGACAGGGGTGGTACGTGTGCTTGTCATGCTGAGCGTTAGCGAAGCATCTCAGAGTGGCGGTACAACGAGATTCTTCGCTTGCGCTCAGAATGACAGGCAAGCGGAACCGCCCCACTTATATCCAGAATGACAGGCAAGCGGAACCGCTCCGCTTATATCCAAAAGGTGAAGTATGAACGTGAGGGCGTCTCGAGTCTTTGCACAAGATTACTTCCCCCCAGCTGACACCTCCTCCGCCACGTGATATAATATGCCTAACAAGAACCCGCGGTGGCGCAGAAGATGTCCGTGCTGTCGGAGATTTTGAAGGGGTACCGGAACTCCCTGACCTTCTCGCGCAGTCGGTTTGAGCAACTGTATCAGAACCGGCTGGAGAACGGTTGCGCCTTCTACCACCAGTTCTTCCACCGCCTGATACTCCCCTTCGCCCAGAAGTTCCGCTCGGAAACCTATCGCCGACACCTGCGCGAGGTGGCGGAGCGCATTCTGGACACCGACCGCATCGACTTCGTCGCGATTGACGGCACCTGCACCAAAGATGCGTTCCAGGACTTCGTGGTGTTCTTCGGCGGGGCATACGGCGCGAAAGGCTCGGTGCGGCTGAAGAGCGACCCGCCAGTGGTGCAGTACGAACGCTGGGATATGAACCGCGACGTATCACTGGTCGCCTACGTACCTGTGCCTTTCGCCAATATCGAAGACGTGACCAGCGCCGACGTGCAGGAGACCTTCGTGGTCTCCGACCATGACCGCGTCAACCTGTCCAACATCCACACCAGCCTGATGCAGCTGGCGGAGATTTATCTCGCCTATTCCGTCGCCAGCGCGAGCACGCATGATTATCCACGCCTCATCATGCTGGACCAGTCGCTCAGCGGGCTGATGGCGGCGGTGTCGCACGGCGCGGGTACGGAGCTGGTGGGCTATCCCTACGACCGCCGTTCGTTAGATGCCTTCGACATCCGCGTGGCGTTCATGCATCCCGTCTCGCGCGAGCTGGGCGTGCCGTCCACCAAGCTGTTCGGAAGGCATCTGGCGGCGCTGGCAGAGTTCCACCTCCGCAACACCGATAGCATCCCGCTGGAGGAGCTGCGCCGGAGTCTGCAACTCACGCCCGCCGAGCTGCAAAGCGCGGTCGGCATCCTGACGCATAAGCCCATCCCGCTGTGCGAGATAGACGCCAACGGCAACCTGCACACCCGCTACGCCTGCCGCGACTCGTGGCGATACACCGTGAGCCTGTTCGAGAACATCTGCGAACGGCTCTTCGTGGGCAAAGACCCCTCCGCGCTGGTGTACGAAGCGCCCGACCCCGACAACCCGAACCTGCGCCGTCAGCGATGGATGTCGCCCGAGGATGTGCACTTTTTGACCACCGTCGGGTTGCGGGCGTTGATCGAAAAGTGCTGGGAGCGCAATATCCTGCTGGTGGGCATCGTCAAAGACTCCGAGTCGCGTTACCTGACGCGAAATTACCTGGGCGTAATGAAGCACATCGGCGTCTATCCCGAGCTGCAGGAGATGGATGTGGCTCCCCTGCCCTGGACCGACCGAATCTTCCTCGAGACCGTTCCGCTCTACTGCGACACCTCGCTGGAGGCGCCGTGGAGCACTATCGAGTTCGATTCGGTCTTCAAGACGCTGCGTCTGGGCATCGATGAGTTCACGCAGGAGCCAACCATCATCGGCACGCCCAGCCGAATCGGGGAGATTGTGTCGCCGGAGCGGTTGTTCCTGCGCTCGCTGGCGCAGTTCTTCCTGTCGCGCGATAAACGCACCCCCATCAGCGGACACGTCATCTTTCTGGACAGGCTGGCGATGCCGAAGTGGGATAAACACGCAATGGAGCACGAGTTCGTCATCCACAACGAGCGCGTGGGCACGATAAAGCCCCTGCTCTACCCCGATGCCGACGCCGAGAACCCCGTGCAACAGGTGATGATGTACCTGCTGGACGTGCTCACACGCAACCACTTCCCCGAAGTCATCGGCTACCCCGACCCGCTGCACAAAGCGGATTGGGGCGCGAAGACGGTGGGCAAACGCGCCCGCGAGATGATTCTCAGCAGCGAGATTCCGTTCCATACCAACCCGATTGCCCGCACCCTGCGCCGTCTGCGCGAGGAGGGCGAACGCCGGAGGAGGGAGCCATGATCACTTTCGTCACCGGATTGGAGGGCACGCTCATCCGCATCCAAGAGGACCCGGAGGCGCGCTACGAGTTCGAAATCTGGTTCGACTACACGCGCCAGGCGATGAACCTGATTCGCGAGGGCGCACTGCTGGCGGTGCCCAACTTCGCCTCCAACCACGCCGAGAGCCACCGCTCCATTCTGGAGGTGGTATCCATCCTGCCCATCCACTACGCGCTGGGCGACAACCCGCAGGGCTACCCGGGCTTCGTGGTGGAGGCAGCGCGCAGTGCGGTGCGCGACTGGGAAGAGCAGGAGAGCGAGCCTACCGAGGACGTGACCAAAATCCGCTGTATCGCCATCCCCACCAATCTGGAGATTGTGGAGCGCGATGGACAGAGCCGCCTGCAGGAGGAGAGCAACCTGCCGATGGTGGGCGCACGCGCCCTGCTGCTGGACACCCCCAGCACCGAGTACGTGCTGAACAGCGGACTGCCACAGGGCGTGCCTACCTTCACCGTCGGCAATCTGGTGCGCGACCCGCTGGTGGGGGTGAAGGTGTCGGCAGAAGACCTGTTGCGCACGCACTTTGCCATCTTCGGCTTCACGGGCGCAGGCAAGTCCAACCTGGTCAGCACGCTGGTGGACAAGGTGCTGAACGCATTCTGCGCAGAAGAACCCCTGCAGGAACCGCCGCGCGAGCAGGTCAAAATCGTGCTGTTCGACCTGATGGGCGAATACAGCGTGCTGCTGGCGGACTGGCTGGTGAAGTCGCCCGACGCCTGCCTGCTGGTGCTGACCGAAGAGACCCTGCCCGAAGACGTTCTGCAGTTTATGGAGCAACCCACCAACGAAGCGTTCAGCAAGGCGCTGACCGCTCTGGCGCAGACCACCCTCTACCCGCGTGCGCTCATCGGCAGGCGCAGCGATTTCCGCTTCGCGTGGCGACGACTGCTCAACCCCAAGAGCGCACGGGTGCACCTGTACCGCGAAAAACCGCCTACGCTGGGCAAACTGGTGGAGCGATACTGGAACCCGCGCGGCACGCTGGGCAAGAACGATCCGAAGATACGCCAGGAGGTGCGCAACTGGATAGCCACCGAGGACAACACACCCTTCGACGAGGGAAGCGCACCGAAGCTGTTCGAATGGATTGAGAGCATGTTCGACAGCGGACTACTGAGCACCAACGACGCCCGCGAATCGTTCCAGTCCCTGCGCGATGCGGCGGACGACGCCTTCCGCCGTTACATCAGCCCGCGCCACGTGCACGATGCCTTCCAGATGACGCTGGGCGAGCTCGTCGGCAGGCTCAACGACCCGCACTCCTCCGGCTTATACGTCGTTCAGTCGCATGACCCCGACCGCCTGCGCGATTTCGCCGCCATGCTGGGCGAGGTGATGTTCGAAAACCGACGCAAGAGCGGTAAAATCAACCCGCTGGTGGTGTTCGTGTTCGACGAGGCGGACGAGTTCATCCCCCAGCGGCGCGAGGGCGCCGACGACAGCTACGGTCGCTCCCGTTTCGTGGTGATGACCCTCGCCCGACGTGGACGCAAGTTCGGGCTGGGTGTGGGTATCGCTACCCAGCGCGTGCGCTATCTGGACACCAGCATCATGGCGCAACCGCATACCTACTTCGTCAGCAAAATGCCCCGCCAGTCCGACCGTCAGGCGATTGCGGAAGCCTTCGGCATCTCGGAGGAGCTGTTCGGGCAGACCTTCAAGTTCAAAAAGGGCGACTGGCTGCTGATGAGCCACGACGCCATCGGGCTGGAGGCGGTTCCCGTGCCCATCCACTGCGAGGACGCTAACCGTCGGGTGGAAGCGTTCCTGGACCACCTCAAAGCGGAGTGGCAGAGGTCGCGCGAGATGGTACGGACGCGCGAGTAAGGCGAAGATTCAACTCTCCACAGCCTGCTCAAACTGCTCCTTCGCCCGCCGGAAGCCCTCCATCAGCACGCTCATCTCGTTCACGATGTTGAAGAAGCGCGCGCCCATCGCCATCTGCTCGGCGTATGAGGGAACCGTGCCCGCCACCGCCCAGTGCTTACCGTGCCGGTTGCACGCCTCCGCCACCCGCGCGATGGCTTCCTGCATGAGCGGATGCGTGACCTCGCCGCGAACGCCCAGACTCTGCGACAGGTCGGCGGGACCGACCAGCAACAGGTCCAGCCCCTCGGTGCGGGCAATCGCCTCGATGTCCTCTACCGCCTCCTTGCGCTCGATCATCACACCCAGAAAAATCTCGCGGTTCGCCCACTCGCAGTATTCCTGCAGAGGCAGGGTTCCGTAGCGCATATCCACACTGCCGCCGATACCGCGCCAGCCCATCGGGGCGAAACGCGCCATGCGCACGAACTCGCGCGCATCCTCTCCACCCGTGCAGTGGGGCAACAGCAAGCCCGTTGCCCCCGCCTCCAGCGGTCGGATAACGTTATTGTAGCTGCCGCGCGGGATGCGCACCATCGCCTCCATGCCCGTTGCCCGCGCCGCCAGAATCATCTGCGACATCTGCTCCCACGTGGTGTCGGAGTGCTCCATTTCGATCCACACGCAGTCGTAGCCCGCAATGCCCAGCATCTCCACGATTTTCCAGTGCGGAACCGTCCACACCGCGCCCACCAGCACCGGCTTGCCCTCACGCAGTTTCTGCAGCACCCTGTTAGGTCGCATTGCCTTCTGCCTCCCTCTTGTTGTGCTTCTCCTTTTCGCGAGGGCAGGAGAGGGTTCCTGTTTAGCCCCCGCCCCAGCCATCCCCGCGAACGGTGAGGGAGCAGTTCCTCCCCCGTCCACGGGGAAGGTCAGGTGGAGGGTATTTCGTACGGCTCGGCAGGAGCCTCGCCCTCCAATTGCCTGTGTTGGAGGGTCGCGCTCCGTCACGACCACAAACCTGACGGCTCGGCAGGAGCCTCGCCCTCCCCAGGACATGACAGGAACACGTACCAACCCTGTCATTCTGAGCGAAGCGAAGAATCTCGTTGTATCGCCACCCTGAGATGCTTCGCTCACGCTCAGCATGACAAGCATACACGCCAGCCCTGTCATTCTGAGCGAAGCGAAGAATCTCGTTGTACCGCCACCCTGAGATGCTTCGCTCACGCTCAGCATGACAAAAAGCACACACAACCAGCCCTGTCATTCTGAGCGAAGCGAAGAATCTCGTTGTACTGCCACCCTGAGATGCTTCGCTCACGCTCAGCATGACAAAAAGCACACACGCCAACCCTGTCATTCTGAGCGAAGCGAAGAATCTCGTCGTATCGCCACTCTGAGATGCTTCGCTCGCGCTCAGCATGACAAAACAAACTGAAACGTCGCAGGGCGTTGGCCTGGCGTGTGCGTCAGTCCCCTATTGGTCGGGGCAGGCGTTGCAACCCCCCGCGAATGGCTTGAAGGATTTCGCAGATGCGTTTCAGTCCCCTATTAGTCGGGGCAGGCGTTGCAACCTACGTCGTGGGGGTTTCTGCGCGTTTGCACCCGTTTCAGTCCCCTATTAGTCGGGGCAGGCGTTGCAACCTACATACGCAGCCTGCACAACCTTAAGCTGCAGGTTTCAGTCCCCTATTAGTCGGGGCAGGCGTTGCAACTTTGTTACGGTTTGCTCCTGAGTCGTGGCTCGCTGTTTCAGTCCCCTATTAGTCGGGGCAGGCGTTGCAACGGCACAAAACAGGGGTAAATTCAACATTTTGCCCCTTTTTTGTTAGTACATTTTGTCAAGGTGCAATCTATCCACCCGTGTGGAGCCTTGTCCAGCACGGATTCGGTTATTCAACCTTCATCACCACCCGCGAACCCCACGCTTGAAACATGTTCACCGCAGGTTCGCGCCTGTTTATTGTCGCAAATATCCGCTTTTTGCGTGCTCCCCTCTCTTTGCAGGAGAGGGGTCGGGGGTGAGGCATGTTCAAACCTGTCTCCCCTGCCCTGCGAAGGAAGAGGGCGTCCGAATCAAGGCTCCCCTCTCTTTGCAGGAGAGGGGCCGGGGGTGAGGTCTACTCCCCCCACAGCTGCACCCACCCCGGCGGATACACCGCCCCCTGTCGGGTGTTGCGCACCGCACGGCGCGTCTTGGGAAAGCGCGCCCCCTGGATGCCCTGCCCCTGTCTCGGCAGGACGAGACGCATCTTGTCTATCAGTTGCGCGTACCCCTGCGCGTCCTCGTCCCGCACCAGCCCCATCACCGTCGTGCCCAGATAGCCCTGCCCCCAGCCCAGGCACAGCAGAGGCGATTCGGGACGGTTGCGTCCCCGTAAATCCTGCAGAACCCGTTTCACCGTCGCGGGATAGGGGTACGCCAGCTCCCGCTCCAGCCTGCGCTCCGCCCGCTCATACAGCACCTCGAACAGCCCCTCCCACAGCAGGTACTCGCGCAGGTCTGCGGATAGCCCCAGCTGGGACAACGGCGCGCTGGGCACCAGCGACAGGGTGAAGCGGGTGGTTGCACCCGGGCGCACCGCCTCTATCCACGTGTCGGTAGGGCGTCCCGTGCCCTCCGAGCGCACCTTTCGCAGGCTCACCTGCTCGTGCGGGAACGGCTCGCCGTCCGACACCAGCACGAAGCGCAGCAGGTCGAAGTTCGCCTTCTCCTGCCCTCCGCGCAGCAGTGCCTGCTCCATGCCTTCCCGCACCTGCTTCAGTGCGCCTCGCAGCGCACGCCGGTCGCCCGTGGGACGCACCCTTTGCAGCGGCTGGAGGAGGGTCTGTTCCAGCCGGTCGTCTTCCAGTAGCAGCTCCTCTACCAGCGCGGTGCGAATCGCCCCCTTCAGCGAGCTGCCGGGCAGGTAGGCGCGCGAGCGGGCGTCGCGCAGGTGCGTCTTGAACCCGCGCAAGGGGTGGGGTTCGTCGCACTCTTCCATCCTCAGCGAGTAACGCGCCACGGCACGCCCCACGGCGGCGAGGTCGGTGCGCCGGAGCTGTTCGCGCACAAAGTGCGTGAGCGTCCTGCGCTCCCGTTGTTGTCGGTCGGTGATTTGCAGCACATCCTCCAGCCACCGCACGAACTGCTCCGCCTTCCCCTGCTGTACCAGCCAGCCGGTCCAGCGGTCGGGGTCTACCACGTGCAGGGTGTCGCCTTCGCGCAGATAGGCTAACGCGTTCACCGTATCGCCGCTGCCCACGTGCACGGGCGTCAGCACCTCCAGTATCACGGTATGCGTCACGGCGTTCATGCTTCACCTCCTTTTCGGATGAACACGGGCAGGGCACGTCCGCACACCCACACCCGATGCCCCAGCCGTTCGCCGGACGGAACCGCACGACCGTACACCTCCCGCCGCCCGGTAAGCGGAAACGTCGAGCCGGGCGCGAGCATCCGGCGCAGAGGTTTGTACACCGCCTCGCCGCCGGCGAACATCGCCTCGTAACGCGCCTGCCAGTGCACCAGCCGATAGACCGGCCCGGAGGAGCTCTTTTGCCACGCCTGCACCTCGTCCGCAGTGGGCAGGTAATGGCTGAGGTTGAGCCAGGCGTCGGCGTCGGGTGCGTGGGGCAGTTCGACAGGTGGCTCGTCCAGCCGGAAGCGGAACTGCCCCTTGCCCGTGGTGCGCTCCCCGCCGATGCCGGTGTCCTCCAGATAGCGCAGCAGAGCGGGCAACAGGCGCATCCGATCGTCCGACGGCAGGTGCAGGGCGAACCACAGTCCAGCCTGCGACGCGAAGAAGGTCTCCTCGCGCTGGAACAGCCTGCCCTCCACCACCGCCAGCGTCCAGCGGTCGAGCTCGTTGTGCGTGGTGTCAACAGAGGTGAGCAGGGCACGCGCGGGGCGGTGCATCCCCAGCAATGGCGCCTCCTGCGCGCTCATCAGGCACGCTCCGCGCAGAACGATGCGTTCCTCCTGCAACGCGCTCGCCAGCGAGTCGGGCGATAGTTGCCCCTGCGCCGCCTGCCGGAACAGCCCCTCGCTGAGGTAGCGCACGCCCTTCAGCCGTTTGTGCAGGTTCAGCCGGAGCGTGGCGCGTTGCTTGCTCCCCAGCGAGCGGTCGGGCAGCTCAGGAACCCGCTGGGTCAGTGCGGGCATCGGGAAGAAGCGCACCGCTTGCCTGTCCCCACTCCACGCCAGCGGGAAGGCATCGGTGCAGGTGAGCTCGTGCGCCATCGCCTGCGCCTGCGCCTCGCCGAATAGCATGGCGGTTGCCCAGCACAGCGCGCTGTACAGCGTGGGCGACGGAGGAGGCGCGCCCGCCAGCGAACCCAGCGGGGTCAGCGTCACCGAAGCGGTGGGCATGGCTTTACCCTCCTTTCCCGCTCGCCCCGAAGAAGCGTTCGAACGCGCCGTTGTTCTGCAAGAAGCGCAGGGGAGAGAGCACCGCCTGCTTTTTCTCATCCTCGCCCATCTCTCCGTTGGGGAAGAGCACCTGTTCTTCCGCGCCGTTCAGGTAGTACTCCAGCCCTCGCCACACCACCCGCAGATTGCGGAACGCCACGCGCCCGCTCCCGCGCGAACCGCTACCGCCCAGCGTGCTATCCTCCAGCAGGCGCATCGCCACAAACAGCTGGCGGAGCAACTCCTCGCCGTCGTCCGCGTAGCGGTCCAGCACCATCTGCACCCAGAAGCGCGCGCCGGCGGGCACGCGCTCCATCGTGCGAGGATTCGCCTCGGAGGTGATGCGGTCCAGGAAGTTCTCGGTCTTCAGCTCGGTGAAGATGCCCTCACCCAGTATCTGCTGAATCTCCTTGCGCGCGCTATCCACCAGAAAGGCGTCGCGCACGGTCAGGCGGGTGGGCCCTGCTGCCTCGCGTACGTCGCCGTCGTCCGACGCCACGCCGAACAACCGCCCCACGAGGTACGCCTTGTCCCAACGGTCGGGTTTTTCCGCCTTTTCCCGTCCTGTTTTGAGATCGCTACAGTGGTATGCGCCGTACACCTTGTGCTTCGGGTGTTTGTCGATCAGTCCAAGGCTCCACTCGGTCAGGTGGCGCAGTTTACCCTTCAGCGAGGAGCCGGGGATGTACGGCTCGTCCGTCAGCGGGTCGCGGATGACGGGGTTATCCACTCCACCGATTTCGAAGCCGGTGGTGCTGCCCCCGATGTGCAGTCCGGTCACCGCTTCCAGCTGCACCGTGATGATGTACTTGCCTTTGAACTTCGGTTGTTTCATGACTGTCCCTCCTCCCTTCTCGAGCGGTATTTGTGGTAGGCGAGAATGGCTTCCACGAAGTCGAACGCGCGCAGGAAATCGGCGTTGGTCTGCAGGCGGCTCGGCGCGAAGACCTCGCGCAGCAGCTGGTAGAACTCTTTGGGGATCAGCTCCCTGCCCACCGCATACGCCAGCGTGGGCATCAGCTTGAGCAGATCGGTGCTGTCGAAGGGGTCGTCCGGCTGCTGTTTCACCTTTTGCTGGATCCCCTTGAGCGTGTGGAACACCTTGCGCAGCTGGGTGGGCTTCAGCGAGGCGGTACCTATCGCCTGCACCACCTGGTCTGCCAGACCGCCTTCCTGCGCGAACTTCTTGATGTCCAGTTCGCTCATACGCTGAAGGTTCCCAATCTCCGCGATAACCGACTGGATGTTGGCACGGTCGGTTCTTGGCATGGTTATCCCTCCTCCCTCATTTTGAGACTGACGATAGAGACCGGAACACGGATGGATTGCATGGCGCGGGGGATGCGCTCCAGCAGGCGCAGCTGCGCCGCCACTTCCGGATGCACCCGTCGCGCCAGTTGATAGTGGAAGCGCGGTATCCACCGCAGGTCGGGTTGACCGGCGTCGCGGAAGAACTGCTCATGCAGGCTCAGCAGGAAGTAGACAAAGCCTTTGGCGATTTGCTTTGCCTGCACCGCCGCATAGAGGTCGTCCGCGAACGCCACCAGCTCCTCCGCCTCCTGCCACGACACCACCGTATCGAAGAGGCAGAGGTGGTCACCGCGTCGCAGGGGGTCTTCGCCCTTTCCCCGCTTGGCACGGGATAGCGCGTCCTCTGCCAGCTCGGCGAAGCGCGGCACGGGGAACTTTGGCTTTACGCACACCAGCCCGCCGGACAGGGTGAGGTTGGGGTTCTCGCCCACAAACCGGCGGAAGTCGCGCCGTACCGCCTGCGCCAGGCGGACGGTGGCTTCCCACGGTCCGATGACGAACAGGTCGTCCCCACCCGCATACAGCGTGTAGAAGACGCCCGATTGTGGTTCGACGTCGGGCGGTGTGGACAGGCTATCTGCCCACTCCCTGCTCACCTGCTGGCACAGCACGTTGAGCCATCCGCCGAAGAACGCCTCGAACGCACTGCTGAGCGTGGCCAGTCGGCTGATGGTGGGCGGTTCCACCCCCATACCGAACACCGCGCCGAGGTAGTCCACGTCCATCTTCAGCACGCCCAGCCGCTCTGCGCCTTCGCCCAGCCCTGCCATCGGCTCGAAGGGGACGAGTTCCCCGCCGCGCGTGGGCACGCTGTTCGCCACGAACTGGAAGCGGAAGCCGATGTCCGCCTCGCCGCGTGGGGAGAGGAACTCGTCTGTGTCGTTCAGGCACACCAGTACGCACTCCGCCGCGGGCGGGTTCTGTAGCAGGCTCGCCCTCTCTTCCGCGCTGAGCAACAGCACCTGCAACCCCATCGGCGGGAAGGAAAGCGATTCGACGCCCTGACGGTACTCCCCATCCCACACAAAGGCGAGGCTGTGGGTGTGGGGCAGTTTCGCGCCGATGTGCTGCTGCCTCCGGCAATGCTCACACAGCCCATCCCCCTCCACCGGTACGATGGTGCAGGAGGGGCACAGGCGGTATACCTGCTGTTCCGGCGCGAAGAACCCGTCCGGCTCGCGCTTCATCAGCCAGTATGAACGCCGATTCTTCGCCTCCGCCAGCTGCGAGGCGGCGCGGGTGTACACGTCGCCGAAGTTGCCGAAATCGTGCGCCCACAGCGGCACGGTCGCTCCCTGCAGGCTGAGCAAGCCGCCGCTCATCTCCAGCAGGTACTCGTCGACGGCGTGGTGCGCCTCCCGAAGCACCTCCAGCGCGCCGTCCGTGGCGGGCAGCAGCAGGTCCAGCGTGCCCCCTCCACAGAACAACACGTTCGCCGGCGTGACCTCAAACCGGCGCACCAGCCAGTCCGCTATCGCCTGCGCCAGCACCGCCACACTGAAGGAGCGACCGCGTAGCCGTCGCGCCACCCCGCCGGTGTCCGCTTCGGGGCGCGCCACGCGGAAGAGGAACGACTGGATGCCCCCCACGTCGAACCGCACAAACCGCGCCAGAGGGGAATGTTTCTCCTCGAACTGCCGGAGTGCATCCAGCATATCCGCCTGTGCGAACTGCCGCAGCAGGTCGATCAGCCGGTCCAACCGCGCGTCGGGCAGGCTCTTTTCGTCCAGCTTGCCCAGACAGGCAGCGATGGCGGTCACCACCTTCGTGTGGTCGTACAGCGACACGTCGGGCACGGTGCGCTCTTCCGTCCTCTCCCACGGTGTCGCCGAGGGCACAAACGCCCAGTACTTCCGGATGAGCGAGAGCAGGGTATGCAGGTCCGCGACGCGGAAGGGCGGTAGAGCGTTTATCTCCTGTACGAAGGCATCCCAGAGAGAACGGTACTGCCCCGCGCGCACACGAGGCGCGTCACCGGGGAACAGTCCCGCCAGCTCTACACCCAGCGGAGTCAATGTGTGATAGCGCTCCGCTCCCCTCGCTTCACGGAACTCCACCTGGCTGGCTACCGACACCAGCGCCGCTTCGTCGCTGTTTAACTGTGGGCGGGGTTCGCTCTGTCGTTCTAACGCCGCCAGTTTGTCCGCCACATGGAGCAGTTTTTGTAGACGGTCGGCAGGGGTATCGTGGTGCGCCCCCGCCAGCCGTGCCACCCGTTGCGCTCGTTCTGCTCCCAGATAGCCCTCTAACGAGCGCACGAAGTCCTGGCTCATCGCCGCGTGCTTCTGGCGGTAGTCCCCTCCGAATCGCTGGCTTACCTTGCCCGCGTCGTGGAACAATGCCGCCAGCCAGAGGTCCAGCTCCCAATCATGCATCCTCCTTGCCCTCCTCGCAAACGAGCTGAATCTTTCCCAGTCCCATCACGATGCCCTTGCCGATGTGCACATATTCCCCTGCGACCAGCAGGGGCAGGAAGGGTTCGATATCCCCTTCAAAAACCGCCTCTCCGGTAAATCCGCCCATCTGCAGTCGGCTCCGCTGTCGGCGCGAATAACGCTCCTGCTCCACCCACCGGAGGCTCCGCCGAACCGTGCGCACGCCCTGCGCCTGCTCAATCAGCCGCGTGAAGTCCATCGCAGGCTCGGTTCCACAGTGGAAATACAGCAGGCTGGATAACCGGTGCAGTAACGCCCGTATCAGGTGGTGAAACTCCACCTCGTCGGTCAATTTTCCCTCGAAGCGCAGGCGCGTGGGCGTGACGAAGCGCACACCCAGCCGGTCCGTCGGTAAGCGCTGTGCCTTTTGTATCAGGTCAGTCCCCCGGATTACCGGCAGGCGCAGAGTGTCCAGACCGCTATCGGGCGTGTAGACGGGAACGGTTCCGCCATCCGCCCGCTCGGCAAGCACCTCCAGCAACCGGAATCTGCCTTTACCCTCCTGCCTGCCCGCACCCAGACCGCTCTCTTCCAGACGCTGAAAGGCAAACACGAAGTAGGGGAAGTAGTCGTTGGCGCGTCCCACCAGCGTCAGACTGAAGTGCAACCTCTCCCCTTCCGCGAAAGCGAGTCTGCTCCCTTCGGGCGCGTCCAGCACATACGGTCGCGGTACGCTTTCATAACGGCGCAGTCTTTCCGAATCGGGGGGCGGAGCGGTTTCGAACACGTAGCCGTACGCGCATTGCTGGCGAAGCAGGCAACCCTCACAGGTGGGCGATCGGGTGACGCATACCAGCCGACGAAACACGCTTCCGAACGCACCGCGCAGGGTGGAACCCGCGAAGCTTCGAAACTCAATGGGAGACAAACATTCCAGCGCGAACCGGTACCGCGCCAGTAACAGGTTCTCCAGCATGTTGCACCCTCTTGAGAGTATATTCCCTGTTTCGTGGTAAGCTGATAGTATTCCTGTCCTTTTGGACACAATTTTATCTTTTGCCCTTTACCTTTCTCACGCCCCCGTTCAGAACGACTCGTCCTCCGGATACTTCGGCGGAAGGCCATGCTCCGTCGTAACCGCCAGGCAGGGATTCCCCCTCCTCAAGGCGAATTACTCAAAAACACAGGTTGTCTTGCAGGAGAGGATGGTGTCCATCGCGCCATACGAGCAGATTCTTCAGCGTTTTGTCGATTTGCGACTGATTGTGGTGGGTGACCTGATGCTGGACGAGTATGTGTTCGGCATCGTGCGTCGTATCTCGCCGGAGGCTCCGGTGCCTGTTGTGGAGTGGACGGAGGAGAGCTTCGTGCCGGGCGGAGCCGCCAACGTGGTGAATAACTTGCTTGCGCTGGGAGCGCACGTGAGCGTGTTCGGGGTGGTGGGCGACGACGAAAAGGGGCGAATCCTCACTGCCCACCTTGCCGAAAGCGGTGCGGAAGTGACAGGCGTTCTGGTGGACAGGTCACGCATCACCACCAGTAAAACGCGCGTGATCGCCCACAGTCAGCAAGTGGTGCGTCTGGACCGCGAACAACGGCATCCCCTTCCTGAAGATATGCAGCGGGAACTGCTACGCAGGCTGGAGGCCGCCCTGCCTCGCGCCGATGCGGTGGTGCTTTCGGATTACCAGAAGGGAGTACTAACACCCTCGCTGGTGCGTGGGGCAATAGAGCGATGCACGTCCGCAGGCGTACCGGTCACCGCGAACCCGAAGCCGCCCCTCTTGCGCCACCTGAGCGGGGCGAAGCTGGCGTCTATCAATCTGCAGGAGGCGCAGGCGTTCGCCAACAGCGCGGGTAACGATACCGAGCTGCACGCACTATCTCAGATTGCTTCGATGGCGCAGATATGGCGTGAGATGCTGGGCTTACACGCGCTGGCGATCACGCTGGGCGCGCAGGGTATACTTCTTTCCACAGATGACACGCCAACACTGCATGTGCCCGCGATGCCGGTAGAGGTGTACGATACCGCCGGCGCGGGCGATACGGTGATTGCCACACTGACCTGTGCGCTGGCGGCAGGGGCAAACTGGCATACCGCTGCTCGACTGGCAAACGCTGCCGCAGGCAGTGTGGTGCGTCATGTGGGGGTAGTTCCGCCCCAACGCGATGAGATTCTGCGCCTGCTCGCCGAGAATCATCATGCGGAGTAGTTCGTTCAAGGGGAAGACGATGGTACAGGGGAATATGCGTACACTGGTTGCCACTTTATTATGCGTGTGTATGCTGGCGCTCTCCGGACACGCGCAGCTCCTGCCGCGCGTGGAGGTGAAGGGTGGCACACTCATTGTCAACCGCGCTCCAGCCGTTCACATACGGGTTGCTAACGGCAACCTTGTGCCGGAGCGTCGGGCGCAGATCGCAGCAGAGCGACTTCAATCCGCCGTCGCCCGGGGACTGGGGGCGCGCCATGTAGGAGTGAAAGCGGAAAGGCGTCGGGCGACGGTAACCATCGGTGGTGGCGTTCTGCTCTACGCCACCCGCGCCGATGCCCGTGCTGCCGGTACCACCCCCCTGCGTCTGGCACAGGCGTGGGCATCCTCTTTGCGCCATTGTCTCTCCATTCCACCCCTCAGCCTCAGCACCAGCGAACTGCTGGTGCCTCTGGGCGAGTCGCGCACTGTGCGCGTGAACGGCTGGCTGGAAGGTACAGCGGTCGTTGCCCCCACCGGAGCGCCGGACGACGGAGTGACCGACCCCGCCGTCATCGGCGATGGGCGTACGGTGCGCATTACCGGACGCGCGGTAGGGCGTGAACGGGTGCTGGTCTCCGTCGGCGAGCTGTCGGTACCGCTGATGGTGACCGTGCGCAAATATGCGGGTGAGGTCAAAGCCTTCGAGCCGGTGGTGGTCACAGGCATAGATTTGCCGGTGAGCTTCGTGCGGCAGGCGGTGGAAGCGGCGATTGTGCGATCGACCCAGCTGGAACCGGGCGCTCAGGTGCAGATTGCCTCACCCGTCCGGCTGAGCAGTGTGCCCGATGTCGGGCAGTCTGCTACGGCGAGCGTGCTGGTTCGCGCCAGCGGCTCCGGCTATATTGCTCGTGAGCAGGAAGTGAAACTGACGGTGGTCAACCGCCCGATAGCTGCTGCGAACGAACCGGTGCTGCTGATGGTTAGCAACGACCCCGAACGGGTGCAGAAAGCGCAGACGCTGTTTGCCAGCGAAATCAGCGAGTCACAGAGCGCGCGATTGCTCTACCATCACATGAACGGCATGGTACAGGACGGGCTACTGCTAATCGAACTGCTCAACCCTACCGATGCCACACGCACCGTGCACATCACCGGCGCAGCGAGCACGCCCATGCGGGACACCGTGCGTGTGGGTTACGTGGCGGGCGAGTTGTTCCTGCGTGCGCTGATGAACAACATGGGACATACCATCACCATTCCTGCGCAGAGCAAGGTGGTGTTGCTGGCGCAGAGGATGCGCCCCCTAGAAACCGCCAGCGGCGTGCTACAGGTACGCCTGCTCCCCACTGAAGGCGCACAGCCCCCCGCCCCATGCGTGCTTAAAGTGGCGATGCAGGTATACCAGAATCAGCCACTGCCGCTTATGGGGACAACGATGGCGTGGGGGTTTTTACCGCCTCGTCCCCTCACCACCGAAGAGAGACGCCAGATTGCCGGAAACGACCACATCTACCCCACCAGCTATAAAGTGCTCACCGCCACCTACGTGGTAGGTCAACGATGGCAATTTATCCGCATCGGTGAACAGGCGGTGCGTAACCACAATCAGCAGCGCAAGCTGGACGGCAACTACGGCGTGATTTATGAAGTGCGCGTGGAGATGGTGAACCCCACCGATAAGGTGCGCGACGTGGAACTGGCTTTTGAACCCAGCGGCGGTGAGGCAGGAGGTGTGTTCGCCATCGGTGGGGAGGTGCTCGGCATACAGCGAGCTCTTCCGCCCGGAGAGTTCTCTATCACCCGAATCCGGTTACAACCGAACCAGAAGCGCACTATCACCATCCGCACCATGCCGCTGGCGGGTTCGAACTACCCGGCAACGCTGATGGTTCGTTCGTGAGGGTGTGATCTATCGTGAAGGCGGGCGACCTGCAAAAGCTATACCCCGTTCGCCTTTTCGTGTTCCTGCGCGAGCACATCGGCGATGTGGTCAATAGCACGGCGGCATTGCACTGCCTGCGCCAGCGGTTTCCCGATGCCCACCTGTGTGTGGAGGTGGGCGAGCGTGCAGTAGAGGCACTGCAAAACTTCCCCGGCATCGACGACATCTGGGTGCGTCCCACACATCAGGGGCTATGGGGCAAGTTGCGGTTTATCCGCCGCCTGCGCGAAGGGCATTTTGACCTTGCGGTGATTCTGGACGATAGCGCGGACATGGTGCTCCATGCATGGCTTGGAGGCATCCCTGTGCGTGTGGGGGTCAGGCGCAAGGAGAAGTTCCAGAGGTTGTACACCGCCTTCGTACCACACGACCCGTCACGCCACGAGACGCTGGAGCACTTCCGGGACCTGGTGGAGCTGCTGGGTTGTGACACCTCCGATTATCGCCCGCGTTTGTATCCTTCCTCGGAAGACACACGCACCGCAGAGCAGGAACTGCATCGGGGTGGGTGGGACGGCAGCACCACGCTGGTGGGCATCAACCCGGGCGCGAGCCGTGAGCATCGCCAGTGGTTCCCCGACCGATTCGCGCAGGTGTGCGACGCGCTGGCGGAACAGGGTATCACGTGTGCCCTGCTGGGCGGACCGGGCGATAAGCATTTAGCGGAGGAGATTCTGGCGAATTGTCGAAGCCGCCCCCTGGTGCTCACCGGCAGATTGACCGTACTGCAACTCGCCGCGCTGATGCCGTACTTGCGCCTGCTCATCACGGCGGATAGCGGACCGATGCATATCGCCGCGGCGATGGGCACGCGGGTGGTAGCGCTGTACGGCGTGAGCGACCCTGCTTACACCGGTCCCTTCGGCGACGGGCATACCATCATCCGGCACAATGAGCCGTGCACCGGATGTACTGCCGAGCGGTGTGTGCATGATAGGGAATGCATGAAGCGCATTAGCGTGGAGGAAGTGGTAGCGTCAACCGTCCTCCACTTATAAAAGGGCAGTTTATGATAGGACACAGATTTTCACAGATGCGACGGATTGGCGCAGATACCATCCGTGTGCATCCGTTGCATCCGTGTTCATCCGTGGGCTATTCCCGAAGGACGAAGGAAGTGGTTATTTACTAACAGTCCGCCCGGTTATCCCGCTCTGATGAAGGCGTCTCAGCAGAGAAAAGTACCCAGTGCTTGATAATCCACAAAACGGTTGCACATGTGACCGCCGTGTCCGCCAGATTGAACACCGGAAACACGCGGAAGTCGATGAAATCCACCACGTGTCCCAATCGCACTCTGTCCAGCACGTTACCCAGCGCGCCGCCTGCGAGCAGGCTGGCGATAGCGGTCGTCCACCCCGTTGGAGCGGACAGGCGCAAGTAATATATCATCACCGCGCTGACTATCGCCAGCGATACCCACAGGAACGCCCCTCCAAACTGCGGGAACAGCCCAAAGGCAATCCCCGAGTTGAACGACAGGGTGAAGTACAATACACCCGGCACAATCGGCACCGATTGACCGGGTATCAGCCTCCATTGTATCCACCACTTGCTCGCCTGGTCCAGCAGGATAAGCAGCAGAGTGGCAGCGAAGAACCACCCTTTCATCCGATGCTTCTCATCGCGCTGGCACAGCGCGTGCACAGGTCGGGATATTGCGCATCCGCGCCGATGTCGGTGCGAATCTGCCAGCAGCGCGGGCACTTCTCGCCTTCCGCCTTTTGCACCTCCACAGCAACCTCTTCCTCATCCCATCGCTCGACGTGCACGGATGCCACCATATACAGCGTCGGCAGGTCGGCGAAGAAGGGCTTCAGCGCGCTCCACGTCTCATCGTCCAGTTTGATATGCAAAGCCGCCTCCTGCGAGCGGCGAATCATCTCCGATTGACGCGCCTGCTCCAGCGCCTTGTTCACCGTCTCTCGCACCGCCAGCACCGGCTCCCAGCGCTCCAGCATCGCCGCGTCGTGCACCGAGAAGAGGTCATCGGGCAACTGCGACAGCAGGACACTTTCCGCCTTATTGTCACCGGGCAGAGCCTGCCACACCTCCTCAGCGGTGTGTGTGATGAGCGGCGCAAGCAGCTGCGCCAGAGTCTGCGCGATGAAGTGGAGCACAGTCTGCGCCGACCGACGCTCGTGCGACGCGGGCGGCGAGCAGTACAGCCGGTCCTTGAGCACGTCCAGATAGAACGCGCTCATGTCCACCACGCAGAAGTTGTGCACATTCTGATACACGCGGTGGAACTCGTACACCTCGTACGCCGCCATGCAATCCGCCAGCAGCTTGCGCGTGCGCGCCATCGCCCACTGATCCAGAGGCAACATCTCGCTCTCCACCACGCGGTGTTGTGCAGGATCGTAATCGTACAGGTTGCCCAGCAGGAAGCGCATGGTGTTGCGGATGCGCCGATAGGCTTCGGCGGTGCGGTCCAGAATCTCGAACGACAGGCGCACATCCTCGAAGTAGTTGCAGCTGGACACCCACAGCCTCAGCACGTCCGCGCCATATTTATCGATTACCTCCAGCGGGCTGATGACGTTGCCCCACGACTTGTGCATGGCGCGTCCCTCGCCGTCCAGCATCCAGCCGTTGGTAATCACCGCACGGTAAGGGGCATCCCCCTTGGTGGCGACGGCAATCATCAGACTGGAGTTGAACCAGCCTCGGTGCTGGTCCGAACCCTCCAGATACACGTCGGAGGGCCAGCGCAGCTCCGGTCGCTTCTCCAGCACAGCACGGTGCGTGCAGCCGCTGTCGAACCACACGTCAAGGATGTCTGTTTCCTTATCGAAAGCGGTACCGCCGCACTTCGGGCAGGCAGTGCCTTCGGGCAGGAAGAACTCGGCAGGCTTCTCGAACCACACGTCACTGCCCGCCTTCTCCACCTCGTCTGCAACGCGGGCAATAAGCGCAGGCTCCAGCAACACCTCACCACACCCTTTGCAATAGAAGGCGGGGATGCCCACTCCCCACGCCCGCTGACGGCTCAGACACCAGTCGGGGCGCCCCTGCACCATACTGCGAATGCGGTTGATGCTTTGCGGCGGGAACCACTTCACGCGCTCAATCGCCTCAAGGCACCGCTCGCGGTGACGATTGTGGTCGATGCTCATAAACCACTGCACCGTCGCCCGGAACAGCAACGGCGAGTGACACCGCCAGCAATAGGGATACTGATGTTCATACGGCTCGTGAGCGAGCAGAGCGGACCGCTCCCTGAGCCACTCGATAATCTCCGTGTCCGCGTCGCGCACATATTTACCCGCGATGCGCTCGCCCACCTCGTCGGTGAACCTGCCCTGCACGTCCACCGGACATAACACGCGCAAGCCGTACTCCTGACCGGTATTGAAGTCCTCTTCGCCGTGACCGGGGGCGATATGCACCACGCCTGTGCCTTCGGTCATGGTCACGTAATCGGCAAACACCACCGGCGATTCGCGCCCGTATAGCGGATGCTCAAACACCAGCCCCGACAGCGCATTGCCCTGCAGAGTGCGCACCACACGATACTCCTTCGCGCCGATGCGCCCCATCGTGCTTTCCACCAGCGCTTCCGCCAGCAGGTAGAGTGCCCCGTCGGCTTCCACGACAGCGTACGGCTCAGCGGGATGTACCGCCACCGCCAGGTTCGCCGGGATTGTCCAGGGGGTGGTCGTCCAGATGAGAATGTACGCCTTCTTGCCGTCCTCCCTGGGAAACACCCCGTTGGGGTCTTGCTTTAGCGCAAAGCGCACGGTGATGGAGGGCGAGGTATGGGTATGGTACTCGATCTCGGCGTCCGCCAGGGCGGTCTCACACATAGGGCACCAGAGAACGGGCTTCAAACCGCGGTAGATGTAGCCGCGCTCCACCAGCTCGCCGAACACGCGCACCAGCGTGGCTTCGAACTCGTAGGACATGGTGAGGTAGGGGTTCTCCCAGTCACCGATACAGCCCAGCCTCTTGAACTGCTCGCGCTGGCGGTTGACGAAATGGCTGGCGTACTCACGGCATCGCTTGCGCAGGGTTACTTTGTCGGGTTTCTCGCCCTTGCGGCGGAACTCTTTGGTGACCTCGTTCTCAATCGGCATCCCGTGGTTGTCCCAGCCGGGCACGAAGGGCGACCGGTAGCCCTGCAACATGCGGAACTTGACGATAATATCTTTCAGCGTCTTGTTCAGCGCGTGCCCCATGTGGATGTCGCCGTTCGAATAAGGGGGACCATCATGCAGGATGAACAGTCCACGAGGGGCAGGCTTCTGTAACGCCTTATGGTAGATATCATGCTCTTGCCAGAACCGCTGGAACTGCGGCTCTCGCTTTACCAGCTCCGCCTTCATCGGGAAGGATGTTTTCGGAAGATTCAACGTGTGATCGTAGTCCATCTCTCACCTCGTGCATCCAGTCGCTGGATATAATCCTGTAACGCCTCTTTCCAGTATCTGGGCAAGCGGATACCTGCCCAGCGCAATCGCTCCATGCTCAACACAGAGTACGCGGGGCGGCGCGTCGGCGAGAACCACTCCCGACTGCTTACGGGCGTCACCGACACCCCCGCCGACAACAGCCCACGTTCCGTTGCCAGGTTCACCACCTCGCAAGCCACCTCGTACCATGTGGCAGAACCCTGATTGACCGCATGGTACGTGCCGTACGCCGCATTCGCGCTCACCATCTCCAGCAGCACTCCCGCCAAATCGCCTGTAAAGGTAGGTGAGCCTGTCTGGTCATTCACCACGCGCAGGGGCTTGCCCTCTCGCGCTGCGTTCAGGATAGTTCGCGGGAAGCACTTGCCCCCTGCCCCATACAGCCACGCGGTGCGCACAATCCAGTGGCGTGGACAAATCTCACGTATCCACTGCTCGCCAGCCAGTTTGCTCGCGCCGTACACGTTCAGCGGGCGAGGTGCATCCCACTCGGTGTAGCCGCTGCGCTTCGCGCCGTCGAACACGTAATCGGTGCTGATGAACAGCAAGCGCGCCCCCACATCGGCACAGGCGGAAGCCACGTTCGCCGCCCCAAAGGCGTTCACCCGATAAGCCTCTTCGGGGTTGCGCTCACAGCCGTCTACGTCGGTGTACGCCGCGCAGAGTATCACCACATCCGGGGCGGTTTCACCGATTGCTCGGCGCGTCGCCTCGCCGTCGGTAATGTCCAGACGGATGTCCCCCGACCGTCGCGAAGTGGTTACCAGTGCAAAATGGGGGGCAAAGCGCGCACAGATATCTTGCCCCAACATCCCACCAGCGCCGATGACCAGAACTTTGCGGTTCACCGTCCCAATCAAGCCCCTCTGCACAAGATTATACCAGAATCTCCGCGCTCACGGAACTTGATACCCCCTTTTTCGTTGTGATATAATTCCCTTGCGAGGAGCGGTGGCCGAGTGGTCTAAGGCGCACGCCTGGAGAGCGTGTGGGCGCGCAAAACGTGCCTCGTGGGTTCGAATCCCACCCGCTCCGCCATTTTTGTGCCTCGAGGGTCCACTATGTTGCCTTCAACAGATACCATCTCCGCTATCGCCACCCCGCCCGGTGAAGGCGGTATCGGTATCGTGCGAATCAGCGGTGCGCGTGCGTTCGAGATAGCGCGAAAACTGTTCACCCCGCTACCTGCGGAGATTCAAAGCCATCGCATCTACGTCGGCACTCTCTTAGACCCCGATACCGGTGAGCACATCGACCGCGCGTTACTGCTTGCCTTCCGCGCCCCGCGCAGTTATACCGGTGAAGACGTGGTGGAGTTCAGCTGTCATGGTGGGATGGTATTGTTGCGCCGCGTGTTGAAACTGACCCTGCAACACGGCGCACGCCTCGCACAGCCCGGCGAGTTCACCCTTCGCGCTTTCCTGAACGGACGGCTGGACCTGGCACAGGCGGAAGCGGTAGCCGACCTCGTTCGCGCCCGCACCGAAACCGCACAACGTCTCGCCATGCGCCAGCACGAGGGCGAACTCTCGCGCGCCATCCACGCCATCCGCGACGAACTGGTGGGCATACTGGCACTGGTGGAGGCGTATCTGGACTTCTCGGACGACCTTGGCGAGATGGACTACGACCACCTGGGCGAGCAGATCCAGCAGATGATAGCGCGCTGCCAGAGCCTGCTCGCCACCGCCCGCTACGGACGCCTCACCCGCGAGGGAGCGACGGTGGTTATCGCCGGACGACCGAACGTGGGTAAATCCAGCCTGATGAACGCTCTGTTGGGCGAAGAGCGTGCCATCGTCACCGACATCCCGGGCACCACCCGCGATGTGATACGGGAGAGCATCCAGATACACGGCATCCCCGTGCAGCTATGGGATACCGCCGGCTTGCGCGAGACCGAGGACGTGGTGGAACGTTTCGGGGTGGAGCGCACACACCGCTCCCTGCGCGACGCTGACCTGATACTGTTTCTGCTCTCCGCGCCCGAAGGCTTTACCGAAGAGGACAAACAACTGCTTGCCTCCGTTCCCCCGGAGCGTACCCTGCTGGTGTGGAACAAATGTGACCTGATTCCCGAAGAGGCTCTCGCCAACCTCGCTCAGCAAGTGCCCTCCCCTGCTCTTGCGGTCAGCGCACTGACGGGCTGGAACCTGCACCGGCTGGTGGACGCCATCGGCGAGCGATTGCTGGGCAGTGACTGGCTCACCCCCGAGGGGGCGGTGGTTACGAGTGAAAGGCACCAGATTGCCCTGCAGGGGGCGATAGAGAGCCTTCAGCAGGCGTTGCACAGCGCACAAACCGCCCTGCCTGCCGAGCTGATTTCGGTAGACCTGCGCGGCGCGCTGGACGCCATCGGGCTGATTACGGGAGAAACGGTGACGGAAGACATCGTAGAGCGCATCTTCAGCGATTTTTGCATCGGGAAGTAAGGCTACAGGTTGTTGCTGACCACACTGGCGGAACGGTTCGTAATAACCTCTGCCGTCCTAATCCTTGAGTGTTTTGCTTCCCTGTGGTCGAACGACGTACTGGTGCAGCAGGGGAGAACCCCTGTGTCTTTCAAGAATATCCTTTTTGATAGCCTTGTATTTTGTTATGATACTGTTTCTTCGTTCTGCATTAGTCAGTTTTTTGGCAGATATTACAATCTCAAATGCCACCCTAAACCTCCTCGGATAAAGCGATTCTGGGATGCGTTCAAACGCCTGTTCCAGAAGCATAATCTTTTTCTGGGGGTCCTCGGTGATGCGCGACTCCCAAACAGGCAGATAGGGATGCTCAGGCTTCAGGCTTTTTGCTTGCGCGATCAATACACGCCATCGTTCAACTATCGGGCTCACCCGATATATGGGAATCTTTCTCTCACCTCTGGGGCTACGTGCAGTCACTACTCCGTCCGGTCTATAGTGGAAGAGCTCAGGCCTGGCGTCCCGCCAGGCAGCATCAAAGTAAGCAACGTGCGCATAGGGTTCACGCGAGGCAACCTGAAGCAACTTTTGGGCGACCTTCTGTCTCCATGCGATGTTAGTTGCCTCAATCCATTCTTCTGCGCCCGAAGGGAATTTGATTGCACCGGAACCTATCATATCCTCGGCAAAGAGCGAGGCAGTGACCGCCCCATATAACACGAGGGGATGCTCGTAATCCCCCTCCTTAATGAGCTGCCAGTAGACCTTAAGCAGGTCAAGTATTCTACCTTGCTCTGCGTAGCGTATAATCAGGAGTTCTTGTTGCACCCACGAACGCGCCGTGCGTATATCTCGGCGTATAGCTATTTCGGAATCCTGTAAACAGATGCTGATAGCGGACACGAAGAGCACGAAGAGCAGGATGCACACGGTAGCCAGTGCGCGCAGATACGGAAGGTGTCGTAACATTCTGGTAAGCACCTCTTTGTCGTGTTGTGAAAAGCCGTCTTGAGATTTTCAGAACACTGCAGGAACCGTGCTATCGGTCACACTATATCACAAGTTGTACGCGGTTGTCAAGCATTTTTGCGGGGTGTAGGAAAAAATTTTTTGATAAACCTCTCCCCCGGTCCCCTCTCCTGCGAGGAGAGGCGAGCCTCGTAGCGAATTCCTCCTTCCCTCGCGCAGGGAAAGAGGCTGGGGGGTTAGGTTCTCCTACCGCAACTTGATTTTTACTCATGTTTAGGGCATAATCTAGGTAAGGATAAAAAATCAAACCTGAGCGATGCGAAAGGAATACCGCCGATGCGCAGCCGTACCGGAATCCAGCTACGGGTGCCCGAGGTGTGTCGCCCCAGCGCGATGCGGGAGGGGCAGGTGAACGAAACGGTGCAGGAATACATCGAGGGCATCTACCGCCTTCAGCAAGAGGTCGGACGAGTCGCCACGAACGAGGTCGCGCAGTACATGGGCGTCTCCCCCGCTTCTGCCAGCATCATGCTGAAACGCCTTGCCGAAATGGGGCTGGTGGAACACACCCCTTATCGCGGCATCATCCTGACCGATGAGGGCAAGAGCCTCGCCCACCAGCTACTGCGCATCCACCGCTTGACCGAGCGATTGCTGACCGACATCATCGGTCTGCCATGGAACGACGTGCACGACTTCGCCTGTAAGCTTGAGCACTACATCGCCCCCGAAATCGCGGACAAGATTGCCGAAGCGCTCGGATACCCCACTACCTGTCCGCACGGCAACCCGATAGACCCCACCGTAGACGACGGCTCGTGGCGACTCAGTGACGCGGAGGCGGGTACGGACTTACTGGTGATAAAAATCACTGACGAGCGACGTGCTTTTCTGGAATATATCGAAGAGCTACAGCTGGTGCCGGGTGCACAGGTAGAGGTCGTTTGCCGTACGCCGTTCGACGGCTTGATTCAGATTAACGTGGACGGCACGCCTCATACCATCGGACCGGAAGTGGCACGCTATGTATGGGTAAAGGAGCTGGCATGAGCCACACACCTTCTGATGACGCACGCGCACAGACCGCGCATGCCCGCGTGGTGTTGGTGGGAAACCCCAACGTGGGCAAGAGCGTACTGTTCAACCGTTTGACGGGCAGGTATGTGGTGGTGTCCAATTACCCCGGCACAACGGTGGAGGTGGCGCGGGGACAGGCGCGGATTGGCGGGATTACCTGTGAGGTCATCGATACACCCGGCATGTATTCCCTTTCTCCGATTACCGAAGAGGAGCGCGTAGCGCGTGCGTTGCTCCTGCGGGAACAGCCCAATGTGGTCATCCACGTGGTGGACGCCAAGAACCTGAACCGGATGCTGTCGCTTACTCTGCAATTGCTGGAAGCCAATCTACCGGTTATCTTGCTGTTGAACATGATGGACGAAGCGGAGCGACTGCATCTGCACATCGACCACCACGCTCTGGCGAAGCGATTGGGCATCCCTGTCATACCTGCCTCTCTCATTTCAGGACGAGGCGTTGAGGAGTTAAAAAACATTGTCAGTGAATACCTTTCCGGTAGACAAAGTCGCAACCTACCCCCCGCCGATTGAAGAGGCGGTTGAGGCGATAGAGGCTTTGCTGAGCGAGGAGTATACCCTCAGCCGGCGCGCTGTGGCTCTGCTACTCCTGCAGCACGATGAGGAGATAGAGGGCATGGTACGCCGACGCGAGGGGGAAGAGCGTTTTGCCGCCATCGCTGAGCATATCCGCAAGGCACAGGAGCACTATCGTGAACCGCTCAGCATGGTTATTCTCGCCCACCGCCAGAAGCAGGCACAAGCCATTGCCCAGGAAGTGGTGCGCTATCCCCTCAAAACAGGCAGCGGGCTTGCCGAGTGGATAGGCAGAGTGTGTATGCAACCTCTGACGGGCATCCCTATCCTGCTACTGGTGCTCTACTACGGACTGTACCAGTTCGTGGGCGTGTTCGGTGGGGGCACTCTGGTGGATTTGCTCGAAAACAGGCTCTTCGGCGAGGTCATCAACCCGTTCATCACGCACTGGGTAAAGGTAATCATCCCCTTCGCGCCTGTTCAGGAACTGCTCATCGGCGAGTACGGCATCTTCACGCTGGGTATCACCTACGCGGTGGCGCTTATCCTTCCGATTGTGGGCACGTTCTTCTTGATGTTCTCCATTCTGGAGGACAGCGGTTACTTCCCCCGCCTGGCGATGTTGATTGATCGCCTGTTCAAGAAGATAGGGCTGAACGGGCGAGCGGTCATCCCGATGGTGCTGGGCTTCGGCTGCGACACGATGGCAACGATGGTCACGCGCATTCTGGAAACGCCTCGTGAGCGGCTCATCGCCACTTTCCTGCTTGCGCTGGCTATCCCCTGCTCGGCGCAGCTGGGCGTGATTATGGCGTTGCTGGCGTCGCATCCGGGCGCGTTGTTGATATGGGCGACCACGCTGGTGGGCGTTTTCCTGTTCATCGGCTGGCTCACCGCAAAGGTGTTGCCCGGAACACCTGCCACCTTCCACATCGAAATTCCGCCCATGCGCATGCCGATACTGTCCAATGTGCTGACCAAGACCTATGCCCGAATGCACTGGTACTTCCGCGAGGTATTTCCGCTTTTCATCCTCGCCAGCGTAATGATCTGGGTAGGGCAGATGACCGGGCTTTTTGACCTTGCTCTGCGTGCGCTCACTCCGGTGGTGCGTTTAATGGGCTTGCCCGACGAGGCGGCGTCTGCCTTCCTGTTCGGCTTCTTCCGACGTGACTACGGTGCAGCCGGGCTATATCGCCTGCAGGAGCATGGCGTGCTGGACGGACGACAGCTGCTGGTCACCGCCGTCACGTTGACGCTGTTCCTGCCCTGCATCGCGCAGTTTCTGATGATGAAAAAAGAGCGGGGCTTGAAAACCGCTCTGGCGATTTCCGCCATCATCTTTCCCTTCGCTATCACAGTGGGAACGGTGATGAGTCTGATACTGCAGTTACTGGGAGTACAACTATGAAATGCGCCTTCTGCGGTTACACATATGAGCAAGACGAAGCCGCCCTCGTGTGTCAGGGGTGCGGGCTGTTCGGCGGATGCCACCTGACCAAATGCCCGCGTTGTGGCTACGAACAGCCTCAGGAGCCTGCTGTCGTGCAGTGGTTACGCCGGTGGCGGGCGCGACGTGCCATCGAAGCAGCGACACGCGAGAGGTAGTCATCTGTGCGCAAACGGCGTCGCCATCGTGGACAACCCGAAGAGCCGGTTGAGGGCACTTTACCGCTGACCGCATTGTATGTGGGAGAGGCAGGTATCGTGCGTGAGCTGCGCCTGCACGACCACATGGTGGCGCAGAAGCTGCTGGCGCTCGGCGTAGTGCCGGGCGCGCGTGTGAAAGTGGTGCAGCGGTTCCCCGCCTACGTGCTGCAAATCGGATTCACGCAAATCGCTATAGACCACCACCTTGCGGGGGCAGTGAGAGTAGAACCGGACACCGAGAGCTGAATCCCCCCTTGCTTGCGCCTCTGCGAATAGGCTATAATCAAGACACCGTTGCTGTCACCGACGGAGAACGCACGACCTTGCAGGAGATTTTGACCAATGAGTATGCATCCATCCGTTCCGAAAGTGCTATCTGAACTGCAGGAACGTTATCCCCATACCACCCTCCTCGCTCTGGGGCAGACCGTTTTCTGGGACGAGCCGATGAAAGCGGTGCTGAACCGTCTGGCGCACGAGGCGGGCGTCCGTTTCTCACTCTTGCTGTGTGTGCACTGCACCGACTATTTCGCCAAGCTCTCGCGCCCTGTCCAGACCGAGCGCAAAATCGTGGCGCTACCGCACAACGACGGCACCACGCGCGACCTGTGGTCCGCCGCGGGCGAGCTCTCCTGTCTGTTCGGCAGCGAGACCATCCCTACCCGCCAGCGTTACGTGAACGCCGGCGTGGCGTTCGATAAGGTGGCAAAGTGGCACCCCGACGGCGAGCAACGTTTCATCGACCGCATGACCGAGGCGTGGGGCTGGCGCGGATTAGTACATACCGAGCTCCACTCGGTGATTGTACATGAGGTATGCCTGCAACACGTTCTGGAGCCCCTGATGGAGCTGTTGCAGTGGGGCTTCGAGGAGAGTCTGAACCTGCTGCCGGCGCATAAGCGTCAGGAAGCGCGCTCGGCAGTAGCGGACAGGATACTGGGATGGGTAAGCGATTTCGCCAAGCAGTATCCTGACCAGTGTTTGAGCGCGCTGTACCAGTGGCTGTTCCCCCGCTTCTTCGCCATGATGGGCGCACCGACCGAGAATATCAGCACCTGCTGTTCGGCAAACTTGTTGAAGCTTACCCCCGAAACCGCTAACCTGCCACGCTTCCAGCTGGTGAACATCTTCCTGAACCCGGAAACCCGCCCCATTGCCGAAGCCGCCTACAACCAGGCGGTAGAAGACTCCGAAATCTATACGCTGGACCGATTCGGCGAGGGGGCGATCCCGTTTGACCTTGTTATCCCCAAACGGGGGCGCGGCACACTGTGCATCACCGACCGCTGGCTGAGGGTGGAAACGGAGGAGCCTGTGACTATCCCGCTGGAGCGACCGGTACACTCGGTGGCGGATCTGGCGCAGGTGGTGCAAAAGCACCTCAGTTCAGGAGCCACGCTGGTGGGCAAGGCAGTGACGCTGGTGTCGATGCTGGCGCGAGAGTTCCTGTTTGTGATGAACGAGGGTGGCTCACCTTACGTGTGGCGTACCCGCAAGATGAATCAGTATCTTCGCGAGCATGGCGTCGAATGGAGCGTGCACCCCATCCTGCGCCTGGTCTACCCCACCTGGGATACGCTGGGCAGCACCGACTGCGAAACCATCGCCCTGCCAGACCATCTGGCGACTGCCTTCGGAAAGCGCGAGATATGCACATCCGAGTTCTCCGCTCGCTGGCGGGAGGTGGTTGCCGAACAAAAGGCGCTGCTGGAAACCATCCGCCAGCTCACCAGCCCGCGCGAGGTGCTGGAGTTTCTGGCACAACGAGAAGGCGAGGGCTGGCACCTCCTGCGCGAGGAGTACGACACACATATCGCCATCCTGCGCGAACTGCGTCGGCAGGCGGAGCAAATCCACCAGCGCATCCACGCTCTCTACGCGCAAATAGAGCAGTGGAAACAGGAGTACCAGAGGATTGAGATGGCAAAAGGCGAAAACTATCGGCAGACCATCAAGCCCTTGAAAGAGCAGCTGTGGGAGCTGGCGCAGCGGGGGGTGACTTCCGGCGTCGAAGTGGAGCGCATTCAGGATGAGATTCGGCAGTACGAAGAGGCTCGCAAGAGCTTTGACCGCGAGCTACAGCAACGGCGAGAGTGGATTGCCGAAGCGCGGGCGGAGGTCGCCCGCCTCAAACCGCAACGCCAGGCACTGGAACGCGGAGAGCAGAACCAGCGCGCTCGCCAGCGTGCAGCGGAGATAGAACGTCAGGCGGAACTGCGCAAGATGGAGCTGGTGCGTCAGGCGATTCTGGTCTCCGAAGGGCTAACGCACACCGACCACCGTCCGACCTTCTGGTGGATACCGCTGGTGGATCCGTCGGGCGGATGGCTGGAACGTATCACGCAGAGAACCGAGATGTATCTGGAGGAGATTTAGGTGCCAAGAAGGACGGATGATAAAATCAAGCCACAACAGGAACTCGCGCGCATCGTGCAGCAGCGACGTGAGCGAGGAGAGCGGTGTGTGTTTACCAACGGCTGTTTCGACATCCTGCACGTGGGGCATATCCGCTATCTGCAGGAGGCGCGCGAGCTGGGCGACTATCTGGTAGTGGCGATTAACAGCGACGAGTCGGTACGCCAGCTGAAGGGCGCTCCCCGTCCGTTCGTGACGCAGGACGAGCGAGCCGAGATGCTGGCAGCGCTGGAAAGCGTGGACTACGTCACCATCTACGAGGAGTTGACCGCCGATGAGGTGATTCGCCTGCTGCGCCCCGAGATTTATGTGAAGGGAGGCGACTACAAGCCCGATACCATCGTGGAAGCGCCCGCAGTACGCTCGTATGGTGGGCAGGTGATCACGGTCACTCTGGTGCAGGGGCGATCTACCACTCGACTGGTGGAGCGTGTAGTGCAAGCGTTGACGGAACGTGAGGCAGAGCGAGTATGAACAGGGTGTTGCTGACCGCTACGTGGAACTTTGGCAGACTGGCGGTAGAACGCGCGTTCAACATGCTGGAGCTGGGAGCATCTGCACTGGACGCTCTCGAAACAGGCATCAATGCGGTAGAAATGGATGAAAGCGTGCAATCTGTCGGCTATGGGGGACTGCCAAACCGCGCCGGTTACGTGGAGCTGGATGCCGCCATCATGGACGCGCGCGGGCATCGCTCTGGGGCTGTAGCCGCCCTTCGTGGGTTCCGTCGCCCCATCTCGGTGGCACGGCGTGTGATGGAGGTATTGCCCCATGCGTTGCTGGTCGGCGAAGGCGCGGCGGAGTTCGCCCGCGAACAGGGCTTTGAAGAGGAAGAGACGCTCTCGCCCGAAGCCTCCGAGCAGTGGTTGCAATGGCGCGAAACGCAGGCTCCCCCCGCCGATGTGGAAGACAGCCACGATACCGTAGGCATGATTATCTGGACGCCCGACACTATCGTGGTCGGTTGCTCCACGTCGGGTCTCAAATGGAAGTATCCGGGACGGGTGGGAGATAGCCCGATCGTAGGAGCGGGGTTGTACGCCGACGAAGAGGTAGGCGCGGCGGTCGCTACCGGCAACGGCGACGAGATCAGTCGTGTGGCGCTATGCAGTCGTGTGGTTTTCCTGATGGAGCGTGGCATGAGCGCGCAGGAGGCATGCGACGAGGCGATTCGCTACCTGATGCGCAAACGCACCGACGCCAGCGGCACTCCACCCCACGCGGCGGTGCTGGCGGTGCGCGCAGACGGCAACTTTGGCGTCTCCGCCAGCTACGCGAAGTTCCCGTACGCTCTGCACGACGGACAGTCGCTGACGATGGGCGAACGAGAAGCACTGGAGCCGGAGTAAAGGAGGACAAAACGATGAAGCAAATAACGCTCACTCTTACCTGCCTTCTGGCGGCAAGCATGATACTCTCCACAATTGGCTGCGGCAAGAAAGAGGAACCCAAACCTGCTGCCGAAGGTGCTTCGGCGCCGGAAAAACCCGCTGAGACGGCGGTCTCGCCCGCGCCGGGCAAGGTTGCCTACGCCGTCGTGGACGTGGAGGGCAAGGGCAAATTCGTCATCGAGCTCAATCTGGAGAAAGCCCCCAAAACCGCAGGCAACTTCATCAAGCTGGCGAAGGAGGGCTTTTATAACGGTTTGACCTTCCACCGCGTGGTGCCCGATTTCGTGGTGCAGGGCGGCGACCCCAACGGCGACGGAACCGGCGGCCCCGGTTACACCATCCCCTTTGAGGAAACTGGGCTGAAACACGAGGACGGCGCGGTGGCGATGGCCCGCAAGGGTGATGATAAGAACAGTGCGGGCAGTCAGTTCTACATCTGCCTTGGTCCGCAACATCAGCTGGACGGCGACTACGCGGTGTTCGGTAAGGTGATTCAGGGCATGGATGTGGTGCGCAAAATCCAGCAATACGACATCATGAAAGAGGTCACCATCTCGGATACGAAGCCGAAGCTGTAGGGACACGACCGTCACTCATCGCCTATCGCGCCGAAGCTGCTCACCGGCGCACCGAAGTCAAACAGCGTCACATTCTCGTTCAACCTCACCCCCGTCCCCTCTCCTGCGAGGAGAGGGGAGCCTCTCTCCATCCTCCCTTCCTTCGTAGGGAAGGGGGGTTGGGGGGACAGGTTACTAAACCTCACCCCCGTCCCCTCTCCTGCGAGGAGAGGGGAGCCTCGATTCGATCGCCCCCTTCCCTTGAAGGGAAGGGGGTCAGGGGGTCAGGTCTCACCGCCTCACCGGTTCGGCAGGCGCAACCTCGCGCTCCAGTTCGGGGCGGTAGTGGATGCCCATCTCCTTCGGCTGACCGTACAGCTCAGGATGCAGGTACTTGCCCCGATGCTCAGCGGGCTTGGGCTGTTCGGTCTGGTAGCCGTACTCCTGCACCCAGCGGTCATTGCGGACGGCTTCTACTCGCCACGAGACCTTGACATACGGCTTGCTAGTGCGGATGACAAAGCGATTATTTTGTATCTCACGCACCACCTTCGCCAGCACGAAGTCGTCGCTGCTGTCGATCACCGTGAGTTGATAGCGAAAGTCGCGGTTGATGCTCTCGAAGTAGTCGGGCAGTTGCACTACTGCGTAGCCTTGCGCGTCGGTGACCACATTTCCGCTATAGGCGTTGTAGGGTTCGGGACCTTCGGTGCAGAAGTGGTTGAGGTAGGCGTTTTCAGGGCTGAGCGGGTGGTCTATCTGGAACGATTTAGTGCCAGAGGCAGCGAGTCTTCCACGGGCGTAGACCGCATAGCCTTGGCCGGCGGTTTGCCCGAACACGCCGTAGGGGGAGCTGGAGGTGAAGGCGTTGTTTCCCCAGCCGAACACGCCGTATCCGTTGCTGCTGTCGCTTCGCCCAATCACGCCGATGGCGGTGCCGTCCCAGGCGGCCGCCAAGCCATACACGCCCCGTCCAGTTGCGCTGTTGCTCACCCCATACACGCCGTAGGTTTCGCCGCTGGTGGCGCTTGCTTCGCCATAGACGCCTATGCCATCTGTGCTGTCGCTTCGCCCATACACGCCGCTGACGACGCCGCTGGTAGCGGTGTGAAGCCCATAGATCGCCCGATTACCCGTACCGGTCTGCACGTGCAGGGGATGCTCTGGGCTGATTGTGCCGATGCCCACCTTGCCGTCACCACTGATGCTCATAATGTCGCCCGTCTGGCTGTTCCAGAAGTTGAGACGGTCGGCATCAACGGTGGAGCCGATCAGCCCTGCGATATGCCACTTGCGGGCAGTGTTGGTGTTGGTGAACTCAAGGCGTGCGAAATCGTTGGCGGCTTCGTGCAGGCGTAGCGTGGCGTTGGTGGAAGAGCTGTCCGTAGCCACATTCAGTTTGGCGGTCTCAACGGTCAAGGGTCCAACACTCACATTGCCCGTATCCGTACGCATTTGCAGCTGCCAGCCAGCGCCAGCTTGTCCCCAGAACCCGACATGATTGTCGTCCTGTAGTCCGATGAAGGCACGGTTATCAATGCCGTTGGAGTACCAGATGCCAGCGGTATTGGCTCCTGTTGCGCCCCGAATGCGAGCGCGACCGGCAACATCCAGCATGTAGTCGGGGCTCGTTGTGCCGATGCCGACATTCCCGGAGAAGTAGCCACGCCCGACGAAGTATCCGCCGTAGCCCGAAGTGCTATCGCTTCGCCCATACACACCGTAGGTGGTGCCACTGGTGGCGGTTGCGAACCCGAACACGCCTGTGCCCGAAGTGCTGTCGCTTCGCCCATACACGCCGGTGGTGATGCCGCTGGTGGCGGCTGCCCAGCCGGCCACGCCTGTGCCCGAAGTGCTGTTGCTTTGCCCATACACGCCGTAAGTGGAGCCGCTGGTGGCGGCTGCCAAGCCGGCCACGCCTTTGCCCGAGGTGCTTTCGCTTCGCCCATAGACGCCTATGGTGTCGCCGCTGGTAGCAGATGCCAAGCCATACACACCTGTGCCCGAAGTGCTGGCACTCTCAAACCAGCCACCATAGTTCGTACCAGAGGTGGCGGTGACAAAACCCTTTACACCAATGCCCGATGTGCTCGCACTCCGACCAACGGTACCAATGGTGCTGCCGCTGGATGCCGTTGCCCAGCCATACACACCCATGCCAGAAGTGCTATCGCTCAGCCCATACATGCCGTAGGTGACGCCGCTGGTAGCCGCAGCGTGACCCATGATACCCTTGCCGGAGGTGCTCAGGCTCCTGCCGTACACACCATACGTGTAACCGGTGCTTGCGCTCGCAAGACCGAACACACCCATGCCAGAAGTGCTGGCACTCTCAAACCATCCGCCATACGCTGCACCGCTGGACGTGCTCTGCTTACCGAAGATGGCGCGAGAACTCAGTGAGGTCTCCACGTGTAGCAGATAGGCGGGGCTGCTGGTGCCTATCCCGACCTTTCCGGCGGTGTAGTAGATGTCGCTTCCGGACTGTGTCCACTGCGCAAAAGCCGGAAAAGCGCATTGCGTCAGCGCCAGCAAAGCCATCCAGATTCGTGAAG